>JACCDY010845567.1_pt1 | contig 15214 bp, 18 predicted proteins | sample 7446391 | NCBI WGS metagenome assembly JACCDY01 (sample SAMN15323451, study PRJNA562643) | freshwater metagenome | isolation source: river surface water | place: USA:Blue River Watershed | collected 2017-08-18 | reverse complement strand
GTAAGAGGGCTTACCAACCGATAACGTTGTGATTATCGGAAGGGACATTTAACACAACTGCGTTCGTCGGTTACTTGTGTGCGTGAGAACCGGGACAGAGAAAGCGAATAGCACACTACGCCCGTAGAAGCCCTGTATCAGTGTCGAAGGACCCGGGTTCGATTCCCGGCACCTCCACCAAAGTTAAATAATTATTTGCGATGCTAAGCGTTAGATCTCACTCTAACTAAAGCAATTACCGCAGAAGTAATTCCGATCAACCCTACGACTAATCCACCCCTACTTACATTTTGATAGATAAGAAGTGCGCCAGAAATTAGAGAGGAAAACGAGAGAAAATAGATAAGAATTCTGCGGGCAGAAGAAATCTGATTAATCCTCCATAGAACTAGCAATAAAGCCAGCGGCCCGCCAAACATCGCAGGCGAAACTAGAATCGTTACTAGCAAAGCTAAGGATTCCATTTATCAATACTACTTGACTATAAACCAACTTTTTCATCAATAGGTCTTGCTGGAACATAAAACTCTTTGCCATTAGGCGATAACCACTTGCAGGAACCATCAGCAAAACTCTCAAGTTTCCATCCGTGATGAGTTTTCAATCGATGATGTCTTCTACAGAGATATCCAAGATTTGAGGGATTTGTTTCGCCACCTTCTTCCCAACTAATTGCGTGATCAATATCAGAAATTCGTGAAGGTTGACTGCAGCCAGGGAATCGACAGGTTCGATCTCGTGCGGCCAAGAAGTCCACAAGATATTGAGAAGGAAGATAACTTTCTCTACCCATATCCAGAAGATTTCCAGTCGTTGAATCTGTTATGAATTTGCGCCATTTTCCATCGGCAGCCAATTTTCTAGCTATTGATGCTGGAATCGGCCCATGTCCAGCCAACTCTCCTGGATTTTCTGCAATTCCTAGTAGCGTTGCTAGATCGACCGTAACATTTATTGATACTGGGCGACGATGGGGTTTGTAATCCTCTGAGATACGACCTAAGAAATCAGAGCAAATTGAAGTAAGGGCGTCAGCTCTTTTCATATCCATGGATCGCCAATCCTCAGATTTTGATTTCTCAACGGCAGTATCTTTGGATGAATCAAATTCAATGTAGGTATTTATAGCCAGATACACAGTCTGTGCATCCTCAGCAGGAAGCAGTGCAATAAGGGTAGACATGCCGTCACCTTCTGGATAGACATGAACGTTTCTCATTTCGCGAGCTTTTGAATTCTCTTCTTCAAGGACTTCTGGAGCGTATTGGGCAAAGAGAGTTTTAAGTTTCTTGCTGACCTGCGCAGCTGTATGGAATTCAGAGTGGGCAAGAGCCTTAGCTTCAATTACCGGAAGAATATCTGGGGAAACTCCTCTAGAGATTGCATCTGTGGTTTCACGGGCAATCAATATTGCATGCGCTGATGAAATTTCACCATTTGATAATGCAAGACATGTAGCAGGTAAAAGGTTATTTAAGGTACGAGCTGTGTCAATTCTCATCTGCGCAGTATTGGGTGAGAGCCTCAGCGCGGTAGCAACATCTTCACGCTCAGCCTCATCTACGCCTTCCCACATATTTTCGGCAGTAGACGGTTCGCTTCCAGCTATTACGAGAGTCGCTTCTTGAATCAATGAGTAGAGCCAGGAATATTGTTTTTCAAGAGCAGCGAGATAATCAATTCGGCCAGATGGTGATAAATCTTTGGCGTTTATTTGCAGGAGTTTTCCAAGATTTTCGTAACCGCCAGGCTTGCCTTGAATTCGAATTACCTTTTCATCAAGAGTACGAGCGCTCCAGTAATCGTCTGATACATAATCGCGTTGGTGAATCTCTGCAATGCTCATGGCAGAAGAATTGGCTATCGCACTGACAAAATTTTTGTTTTTCTGGGGATGTTGAAAACTTTAGAACTAATTTAATCCGCTAAAAGCGCTACAGGGCTTTCAGTGCACTTACAACTTTCGTAAGCGATGTCTTAGCATCACCAAATAACAAAGTTGTTTTCGGATCATAAAGAAGTTCATTTTCAATTCCAGCAAAACCTGGGCGCATGGAGCGCTTCAAGAAGATGACATTTCCAGCTTGCGCCACATCGAGAATCGGCATTCCATAAATAGGGCAGCCAGGGGTGGTCTTTGCCGCAGGATTCACAACATCATTGGCGCCAATAATTAGCGCAACATCAGTCTGTGGAAAAGTTGGATTTACCTCATCCATCTCTGATAACTGTTCATAAGGAACATTTGCTTCCGCAAGCAGAACATTCATATGTCCTGGCATGCGACCAGCAACAGGATGAATTCCATATGCAACATCGATTCCGCGCGCTGCTAGCAAATCGGCCAGCTCTCTCACAGTGTGTTGTGCCTGAGCAACCGCAAGGCCAAAGCCAGGAACAATAACTACACGGCGGGCATAATTAAGAAGAATTGCAACATCATCTGGCGTCCCAGACTTAACTGGTCGGTTATCTGCAACTGCGGCACCACTCTGAACCTTTGCAGTAAATGCGCCAAAGAGTGTTCCAAATAATGAACGCCCCATAGCTTCTGCCATTAATCGGGTCAAAATAGTTCCGGAGGCGCCAACTAAAGTTCCAGCAATGATCAAGAGCGTTGCATTTAGTACATAACCTGATGCTGCGACCGTTAAACCGGTAAATGCGTTAAGAAGGGAAATAACAATCGGAACATCAGCTCCGCCAACAGGCAAGACAAAAAGCACGCCGAATAACAAAGATAGTGCGGCAAGAATTAACAATGGCGCAGTACCAAGTGCAGAAATAACCCAGCCGCCAACTCCGATAACCCCTGCCAAGGTTCCAGCTATAACAACTCTGCCGCCAGGAAATACAACCGGAGCTGTTGTCATTAACTCTTGTAATTTTAAGAATGTAACAATAGAACCAGAGAATGAAATACAACCGACTATCACAGTAAATACCGTTGCAAGTACAACAGCGGTCGATGCGGAATTGCCTAATTTCAAATACTCAACAATGGCAACCAAGGCCGCAGCGCCACCACCTACACCGTTAAATAATGCAACTAGTTGTGGCATCGCGGTCATTTGAACTCTGCGCGCCGCAGGTACTCCAATTAATACACCGAGTGCAATTGCACCCAAGATCCAACCTAGGTTCCTACCTTCATTTTGAGATCTAAAAAATACTAAGAGAGTCGCAATTGCCGCACCAGTAGCGCCCAAAAGATTTCCGCGGCGGGCTGTTCTTGGATGTGATAGACCTTTTAAAGAAAGAATAAAACAGACCCCGGCAATTAAGCCGATTAGATCATAAAGAAAAGAACTCACGATTTCTTACCTTTAAACATTTCTAACATGCGATCTGTAACGACAAATCCACCAACCATATTTACAGTTGCCAGGACAATCGCAACAACGGAGAGTCCTAGCTCCAAAGTTGTCTCTGCATGATCGGCCACGATGATTGCACCCACGAGAATTACGCCGTGAATTGCATTGGCTCCGCTCATTAATGGAGTGTGAAGCGTTGAAGAAACTTTTGAAACAACCTCAAATCCAACAAATACCGCTAAAACAAATATCGAAATGATTGCTATTGCATCCATTTCTTAACCTCGTTTCTGCCCATTATGAGTAACAGCCGCAGCATTGATAATTTCATCAGAAAAATCAATATGTATTGCTCCATTTTTAACCATCAGCAAGAGCAGATTTACAACGTTACGCGAATATAAAGATGATGCATGAAACGGTAATTGACTCGGTACATCCTTACCGCCCCAAAGTTTTATTCCATTAGCAACTTCAATAATTTCACCGGCGATGGAACCCTCTACATTTCCGCCGGATTCAGCTGCCAGATCAACAATCACCGATCCCGGCGACATAGTTTGATACATCTCTTTCGTGACTAAACGTGGTGCAGTTTTGCCGGGAACCGCAGCAGTAGTAATAAGAATGTGAGATTTTGAAATATATGGAGTAAGAAGTTCGCGTTGCTTTGCAGCACGTTCTTCACTCATTTCACGGGCGTAACCACCCGCACCCTCAAGTGCTTCTAATTGGAGATCGATAAAAGTCGCGCCCATCGATTTAACCTCATCTGCAGAAGATGGACGGACATCGTATGCAGATACAACTGCGCCCAACCTGCGCGCTGTTGCAATCGCCTGTAATCCTGCAACACCAGCGCCAAGAACTAGAACATTTGCCGGAGTAACAGTCCCTGCTGCTGTCATTAGCAATGGGAAGAAACGCGGTGAAATTTCTGCTGCAACTAAAACTGCCCGATAACCCGCACAAAGTGCTTGTGAAGTTAGCGCATCCATGGATTGCGCTCTGGAAATTCTAGGTACTAGTTCGAGTGAGAAAGATGTGGCGTTTGCTTTAACCGCAGCTTCAATATTTTCAACGGCAGAAACAGGGGATAAGAATGAAATAGTTATGGCACCGCTCTTTAATTGTTGAAATTGCGCTGGCGATAAAGGCTGAACGGAGAGAACTACATCTGCTTCACTGACTGCAGTTGCCGGCGCGATTGTTGCACCTGCCTTTTCAAAATCTGTGTCACTGGCGCTTGAGTAAAGGCCGGCACCACTTTCAATTGCGACCGAAAAACCTGCGCGAGTTAACTTAGAGATTACATCTGGCACCAATGCAACTCGACGTTCACCAGCTTTTGATTCTTTTGGCACAAAAATTTTCATTTAATTCCTACAAATCTCCACGAGTCAAATGGTAGAGAAGGGCCTGAATCGTTGTTCTGCGATGAAATGCTTGTTGCCACACAACGGATCGTCCGCCATCGATGACATTAGCAGCAACTTCTTCACCGCGGTGCGCCGGTAAACAATGCATGAATATTGCATCTTTGAGAGCTAGCTCCATCAAATCATCGGTTACCGCATAAGGAGATAGTGCTTTGATCCGCTCGCTTCGTTCCGTTTCAGAATCGCCCATTGATAACCAAACATCGGTATACAAAACGGATGCATCTTTCACCGAGTCGACGTCATGAGAAATCTCTATTTTGCCACCCGTTGACTTTGCGAGATTCTCAGCTCGCTTAATTACTTCTTCACGAACGCTAAATTTTCCAGGTGGTGTAACGGCGACTACATGTGCGCCCATCAGCGCACCCATCAAAAGCCAAGCGTTTGCCATATTGTTTCCATCACCAAGGTAAACAAGTTTTCTATTTGAATAGTCCGAACCAAACTTTTCAGTGATTACGACCCAATCTGCCAACAACTGGGTTGGATGATCTTCGTCGGTCAACGCATTAATCACTGGAATACTTGCAGCGGCACCTAATTCATCAACATCACTCTGTTTATAGGTCCGAATAATTAGGGCAGAAGCAAACTGACTAATGATTTTTGCAGTATCAGAAATAGTTTCGCCACGACCGATTTGCAACTCATCACCACGTAAAAAGATTGGAGTTCCACCGAGGTGCGCCACTGCTGTCTCTGAAGCCAGACGAGTTCGAGTTGAAGGTTTTGTCATGTAAATGGCTACAGTCTTATTTGCTAAAGCAGATGCGCAACGGAGTGGATCTTTCGCAAAGTCCCGAGCAGTTGCAAGCAGGGTTTCAACTTGCGACCGAGTTAAATCGTCGGTGCGGAGAAGATCCTTCATCTGCCCATCTTAATCAACCTCTCCTATCATTGAGGCATGGCGAATGAGATGGGCTTATTCACGCGACGCAAAGGCGCTTTGTTAGAAGAAGAATTGCTAGAAAGTAGGGAGCAATCAGAACTTGAATCTGGCGACCACGAGCGCTTCGCTCATTACGTCAAAAAAGAGAAAATAGTTGAATCGGCGGTGACTGGAAAACCAGTGACTGCCCTTTGCGGTAAACGATGGATACCAAATCGAGATCCGAAGAAATTTCCAATCTGTCCAACATGTAAAGAGATTTACGCCGGCTTGCGCAAAGAACCAAGTGATTCCGAGAACAATAACTAAGAAAATAATTAAGAAAATATGATGGTTGGAACTTTAACCGATACTGAGACGAATTTAGATTCTAAAGTTGATCGCCCCTGGATATGTGTTGTCTGGGATGATCCAGTTAACTTAATGACTTATGTAACTCATGTTTTCATGGTGGTTTTTGGATATTCCAAAGAGAAAGCCCATGAACTGATGTTAAAAGTTCACAACGAAGGCAAAGCGACAGTTTCTTCTGGAACTCGAGAAGAAATGGAACGAGATGTGCAACAGCTTCACGAGTATGGACTTTGGGCCACAATTCAAAGAGCAGATGAGTTATGAGCTCAAAATTTGTACGTGACGAAAATGGTTTCATAACCATTACTTTCACAACGCAAGAGTCTCAAGTGCTTATTAATTTATTGGAACAACTACTTGAATTACTTGGAGATTCATCTGTTACTGGAAATCATCCCGATCCGCTTATGAGCCTCTTTGGCTCGGCGGGAAATGACGCCCCTCCCGATGATCCAGTATTACGGAGGTTGCTTCCAAATGCTTATCAAGATGAGAGAGATGCGGCGGAATTTCGCAGATACACCGAATACGGATTACGTGAGAAAAAAAGATCTGCAGCCCATCTAGTTTATGAGGCTCTCATTCCAAGTGAAGAAGAATGGAATTTCGATAAACCAATCGATAAAAGTACTTTCAAAATTCTAATTGATTCTCAAGATGTTCAATCATGGCTAACCACGTTAAATGATTTAAGACTGGCTTTAGCGGTTCGTCTTGGAATCGGGGAGCGATCTTCGGAAAATAAAGAAGAATCAAATACTCATCAAAAATTTGAAATAATGACCGACAATGATCCGATGAAGGCCGTTTATGCAGTTTACTCATGGCTGGGTTGGCTACAGCAGTCTTTGCTTGAAATATTGACTTATTAAAAGTAAAAAATAAAAGTAAAAAAGTGGGGCCCGGTTTCCCGAGCCCCACTTTGAATAACCTAAATTTAGCTAGTTCACACCAGCGAAATTAGTGGTCGTCTTTCATTCCTTCTGCGATTGATTTCATTCTTGCAATCTTCACGATTGTTAGACCCCATACGCACTTTGCGAGGATATCTGCAATTGTGTAACCAATCTGGCGACCGGTGAAGGAGCCTGCGCTCGCCGCACCATCTGCATCAATGATTGGTAGAAGGTAAGAAATTGGGTAAACGCCCCATGATGCAATTAGGAGAAGTCGGAGTCGGCCAACAGTTGCGGCAACTCCTTCTGGTTGACGATCAAGGGATTTGCTTAACTCTACGAAGAGGATGTAGAGAATGTAGAGGAAAGGAAGTGTTGAGAGAACGCCGTAAAGAATCTTTGTTCCCTGGTCACTTGATACTTCTCCTGGATAACCAAGAGCGATCATCGCTGCAGATGCAGGAACTAGACGTGTGATCAGAGATTTTGCAGCTTCTTTAGCAAGCGCAAGTACCGCGATTACTTCGACTAGAAGTAGCGGAACAGTAAGAATCCAGTCAACATAACGATATGCCTCGTTAAATGCATCTGGATGACCTGCAGTTACAACCTTGCCAACGTTTCCTTCAATCATTGAAGATTTGTGGAATGAATCGAAGATGCGGATGTAGTGATATCCAGCGATGAATGTAACCATCGAAGATAGAACTAGCGCATTGCGGTACTTAGGAAGTACTCGATTCTGTGAAACAAGGGTATAAACGGTTGTAGCGAGCATCGATATAAGTCCGAATGAAAGGACGTTATATACGGCGCCCCATTGAGTTGAAGTTAACTCCATGGTTGTTAACAAATTGGCCTCCGTGGGCTTTAGTTCAATCGATAATCGATTATCAATTGAATCAAACGGTTTACTCGAACTTCGGTTTGAAGCGAGCGGTGCAACCTCTTTCGCCCTGGAATGGACGACCTTGGCCACACTTAAGGAAAAGCGTCTACCCTACTCATGAGTTGTTCAACCCAAACTCGCAGTTAAATAGAGAAAACTTTGGAAAATCTGGGGTGATATCAGAATTAAAGGGCAATTCGGACATGCGCTCGCTTAGACTTTCGCAGTGTCTAATCCGAATAGCTCTGCGCCGATCGGAGTATTTGATTCAGGCGTTGGCGGATTAACAGTCGCAAGAGCAATTATCGATCAATTGCCTAATGAATCTCTAATTTATTTTGGCGATACTGCACGTGGACCCTACGGACCAAGGCCCTTGGCCGAGGTACGAACTTTTGCGATCGAAATTATGGATCGGCTAGTTGCCGCTGGAGTTAAAGCGATTGTCATTGCCTGCAATACGGCAAGTGCTGCGACTTTACGTGATGCACGAGAGCGTTATGAGATCCCGGTAATCGAAGTAATTCAACCTGCAGTACGTAGGGCGGTATCGGCCACCAGATCTGGAAAAGTTGGCGTGATAGGAACGCAAACAACAATAGATTCGAAAGCTTACGAAGATGCTTTTGCTGCTGCTCCGCAACTGAAAGTTACAAGTACTGCTTGTCCTGAGTTTGTTGATTTTGTGGAGCGTGGCGAAACCAGCGGTGCTGCTCTGCAACTGAAAGCAGAGCATTACCTAGCTCCACTTAGAAAAGAGGGAATTGATACTTTAGTGCTGGGATGTACTCACTATCCATTGCTGACTGGCGTTATTTCTTATGTGATGGGAAATGAAGTGACTTTAGTTTCAAGCGCGGATGAAACAGCAAAAGATTTATATCGAATCCTTGTTGAAAATAAACTTCTCCGTGAAGAGAAAAGTAAACCGACATATAAGTTTTATTCCAGTGGTGACACTAATAGTTTCGCTGTGCTAGCTCGTCGTTTCTTGGGGCCAGAAGTTGGCCAAGTTCACTCAGGCAAAGGAGAATTAAGTGAGTAATGATTCAGTAAGAATTGATGGCCGAAAGGCTAATCAACTTCGAAAGATTACTTTTGAGCGAAATTGGTTAAATAAAGCAGAGGGCTCCGTTTTAGTTTCCTTTGGAAATACGAAGGTTCTCTGCGTTGCAACATTTAATCCGGGAGTTCCACGTTGGTTGGTAGGAAGTGGAAAAGGTTGGGTTACATCTGAATATGCAATGTTGCCACGTGCTACTCATACTCGCTCCGATCGTGAGAGTGTTAAAGGAAAATTAGGTGGGCGAACCCAAGAGATATCGCGCTTAGTCGGAAGATCTCTTCGGTCTGTTGTAGATATGAAACGACTTGGAGAAAACACAATTGTTTTGGATTGCGATGTACTTCAAGCAGATGGTGGAACACGAACTGCAGCAATCACTGGGGCGTATGTAGCTTTAGTTGATGCACTTAACTGGGCAAAAGGCGAGGGGCATATAACTGAAATTCCATTGCAAGGCTCAGTTTCTGCAGTCAGCGTTGGAATCATTAATGGAGTTCCGATGCTAGATCTCTGCTACGAAGAAGATGTAACGGCTGATACAGATATGAATATCGTATGCACGGGCGATGGAAATTTTGTGGAAGTTCAAGGCACTGCAGAGGGAATTCCATTTAAGCGCGAATTATTGAATCAACTATTGGATCTAGGCTTAGCTGGTTGTGAAGAACTAACAAAACTTCAGAAATCCGCGCTATCAAATTAATCAATTACAGATGCTCAAATTGGTAGTTGCAAGTAAGAATTCTGGAAAAATAAAAGAATTTCAAAGGATTCTACAATTAGATTCGCAAGGCATAGAACTGGTAATTGATATCGAAATTCCAGAAGTTGCAGAAACCGGAAATTCTTTTGAAGAGAATGCGCTTTTGAAGGCAACTTCGATCGCAAAGTTCACGGGGATTCCTGCCATCGCTGATGACAGTGGTCTGGCTGTCGATGCCCTAAATGGTGCACCCGGCATCCTTTCTGCTCGTTGGTCAGGTGGTGGCGATATGGAGAATATAAAGAAGGTATTGGATGAAATTAAAGAAGTTCCAGAATCAAAACGGAGCGCAAAGTTTGTTGCCGTAATAGCGCTTGCCAAGCCGACCGGTGAAAATCTCATTGTTCGAGGTGAGCTGCAAGGCAAAATTCGAAGATCTCCGGCTGGCAAAAATGGCTTTGGTTACGACCCAATTTTTGAGCCGATTTCCGGTGATGGCAGAACCTTGGCGGAGTTAGATCCGAGTGAGAAAGATGCCATCAGCCATCGCTCGCTAGCGTTAGCGCAAATCACCCCATTGATTAAGCCATTTCTTATTGATTAAGCCGGTATCAACTCTGCCCGTTTTTCTCAACGCTTCCTTACCTGAGAATTGCTATATAGAAAGGTAGGCTTGCGACAGGAAATCCCGCGATCTGAAGGAGTTATTGTGGCAACGAAGAAGAAGGCAGCTGCAAAGAAGCGCCCTGCAAAGCGTGTAGCAGCAAAGCGTCCGGCTAAGCGAACTGCCAAGCGCACCGTAAAGAAAGCTGTTAAGAAATCTGCAAAGCGTGCAGCAAAAAAGAGCGTAAAGCGCCCTGCAAAGAAGAGTGCTAAGCGAAGCGCAAATACCGTTGATGTATCTAAGTTAGTTATTCCTCCAGTTCCAACCCGCGGAAGTTCGTCAACTTCTTCATTCTCTACAACCAGCGCACCTAAAGCTGCGCCGGCATCGGCTCCAAAAACTCCTGCCAAGAAGAGCAACTCATCTGGAATTTTGTTCTTAGTAATCGCAGGAATTGTTTTGCTGGCAATCTTCGCGCTCTCAAATACTTCATCAGATGATGATGCAGCTCCTAAGCCAACTCCATCTGAGTCAGTGACAGAAGAGCCAACTGAGGAACCAAGCGAAGAGCCAACTGAAAATGCTTCCGGATCATTTACTTACGAGGCGCCAAGCAAATTCGTTGCAATTAATAATGCCACCGGCGGTGTAACACTTCGCTGGGTAGCTCCAACTGCAACTGAAGGATTAACTGGATATCTAGTATCTATTTCCTACAACGCTGTTGACTTCATCGAAGTAGCAACTGTTCCTGCTGATCAATTGAATCTTGATGTAGCAAAAGTTGGCGATGAAGGTGGCACTCAGTTCTTTATTCAATCTGTTTATTCAGATGGAACTAAAGCAGATGGCGCTAAATTCGCACTTAAAGGTAAGTACGAATAACTTTAGCGTCTAAGCACTTCAAGTATCGCTGATACGTAAGCATTAACTCCTGGCGGGTTCAGATGAACTCCGTCAGTAGCAAAGTATTCAGGGTGGTTCTCTGAAATTCTTGCCCAATCAACTATTTCAGTATTTGGGTAACGTGAGACCACCTTCGATATTAACGCATTGTTATCGTCACGCCATCCTCTCGGCACTGCAGTATTTACAACAATAATCCTTGGTTGATTTTTTACAATTTCCATCAATTCAATTACATCTGATTCAATCAATTTGTTGTTATTTCCCATGTTGAGAACAACTGGAGAATCAGAAACAAATTTATTATCGGTCTTCGCCACCTCGATCAACTCGCCAATTTGACGACCAACGCGAGCATTTATCAACTCGATTTTTTCATAGGAAGCAAGGACATTTCTGATTCCAAGGATCACCGAATCACCAGTTACCCAAAGCCCTGGAGTAGTAGATGCAGTAACAACTCCATCGGCAGATCCATCATTCTTTGCCGATTCTTGCGCTGCTTTTTCGGCAGCGGCAATCTGATCTGCTCGTTCAATCGCATTTAGTGAAATAACTGAAGCCGCGCTTAACGCCACCAATACTGCCAAGGCAGTTGTTATTTTCTGTCGCAGCTGGACCGATTTAGTTCGATATTTCATACCGCGGAACCAGAGTTCAAAGTAACCACGCCTAATAGGGACTTCGACATATCGCAAGGAGATGTCAGCGAGGGCAAAAACTATTAGGACGCGCAGTGAATAAAGGGCCCAATCATCACCAACCAAATCAAGGGTTGGGCGTGTTAATTGAAAGACAATCCAGTGCCACAAGTAAATTCCGTATGAACGTTCGCCGATCCAAATCATCGGTTTGGTGCTCAAAATTGGCGCAAATCTAGATGCAGGATGGACAACTGAGATTAAGGTGGCGCAGCCAAAAATCGCAGAAAGTGGAAATGCAATTCGATAAAGAGTTGGATCGCTTTCGTTAATAAATAAGAAAGTGCTAAGTAAGCCTAGGAAGCCAAATACCCCAATTAAATCGACAAAATCTTGGGCTCGCTTTGTGATCTCCTTAGTTAAATTTTGGGGTTTCCAACTTACGGCTAGCGCTGATCCGAGAAATAATCCGATTGAGTGGGTATCAGTACCGAAATAAACATGGCTTACGGCAGACTCTTTGATATCTATCTGAATTGAATAGATAAAGAGCGCAACGCCAGATGCAATCGCAATTGCAAGCGCGACAAAGGAGATATTTCGCTTGCCGAAGAATCTAAGAACAAAGAGCAGAACTAATGGCCAGATCAAGTAAAACTGAGCTTCTACGGCTAAGGACCAAGTATGTTGAAGCAGCGGAGGTCTTCCAACTGATTCAAAGTAATCTTGTTGGCGATTTACCAGAGCCCAATTCATAGTTCCAGTGAATACATAAGGTAGATCTGCTAAGAATCTGCGGACTGTTTCCGGCGCATAAACTCCAATAAAGAGAGTGGTGAAAAAGACCATTGCAACCAATGCGGGAACTAATCTTCTGATTCGGCTGATGTAAAAGGCTCGTAAATCTAATCCGCCGGATCGTTCGATGGAATCAAGTATCAAACCAGTAATTACATACCCTGAAATTACAAAAAATAAATCTACGCCAAGAAAACCACCTGGTATCCAGCCAATACCCAAGTGATAGAGAAGTACTGCGATAACAGCAACAGCCCTAAGGCCATCTACTGAATGTATATATCGATTACTACCAGCTGACATCAGCGACGACGTTTAGGAGCGGCTTTCGAACTCTTGGTGCCCTTAACTTTCTTTGGAGCCAAAGTAGTTTTAACCGAGGCTTCAGTCGGAGCTGTGACTTTTGAGGTACTAGTGAGTCGGCCGTCTGCACCAACTACATCATTAACTTGTTTTTCAAATTCACTTAATCGGCGATAGGCAGTGTCGAGACGTTCTCTGGATTGTTGAATTGCATTTTGCGCAGAATCAAGTGATTGAGTTTGGATTCGATAGAGCCGCTCAGCTTCTGAAATAACTTGAGTCAACCAGGAGCGGTATGCAGTTATTTCCCCAGCCGCACTCTGTACTAGTCGCTCCGCTTCTTTCTTCGCATTAGAAACTAAAGTGTTTGCTTCGCGCTTTCGTGATGCGAGCAGCTCGCCACTTTCGCGTTCAGCTTCCTCGACAATTCCAGCAGCATCACTTTCTGCTGCTTCAATGTATTTTCGGCCTCTGCTCTCTGCTGCAGATAAGAGTGAATTTGCTTTTGCTTGTGCTGCTTCTATTGCTGTTGCGGCGTTCTTCTTGCTCTCATTCAGAATTCTCTCAGCTGCACTGTTGGCTTTCGATTCTCTTTGCTGTGCGGTGCGGATAATCGACATCGCAGTTTCTGTTGCCAGAATTTCAAATTCTTCTTTAGAGAGTGCGGTGATATCGCGACGGGAACGAAGATCAGCTAATTGGGATTCAAGTTCGCGGATGCGCTCCAGCGGTTGTTGATTAGAGTTACTTGTTTTTGTTTCCTCTTCACCTTTAAATCCAACCCATGACAAGAAATTCTTTTCAGCCATGATTCCCTCCCGCGTTTCGAATGAGGGTGGCATCCTGCCACGAGGGAGCGGTTACTGGAAATAGGGTGATTTGATCATGGATACAAGCCACGTAGGCGGTGCGCCTGCGCAACTCGATCTACGCTGAGCATATTTGCAGCCTCACGCCAAGTAACTTTTCGACCTTCGGCCATGGCTGCTACATCGGTAATTGCATGCATCATGATTTCATTTAAGTTTTCAAAGACCTCATCTGCAGTCCAGAAATATTTTTGTTTATCTTGAACCCATTCGAAATAAGAAACAATTACTCCGCCAGCATTTGCCAAGATATCCGGAACAACCAAAATTCCTTTATCGTTCATTATTTGGTCGCCTTGTGGAGTTGTTGGTGCATTTGCCCCTTCAACCACAATCTTTGCTTGAATTCCTGATGCAGTGGCTTCGGTAATTGAGTCTGCTAATGCGGCAGGAACAAGTACATCGACAGGAAGGTGGAGCAATTCGGTATTAGTTAATTTATCGGTGCCTGGAGTGCCTATCACCGTGCCATTTGAATCAACATGTTTCTTAACATCGGCAACACTCTTAAATCCGGTAACCCCACCATTTACATCACTTACTGCAGTTACCTTCAATCCTTGTTTCTCAAGTGCGACTGCTGCCCAATATCCGACTTTGCCAAATCCTTGAATTGCAACAGTGGCTTTGCTTGGATCAATATTCTTAATCTTCAGAGCTTCACGAATAGAGATTGCAACGCCATCACCTGTTGCAGAAGTTCGTCCAAGTGAGCCGCCAAGAACTATCGGCTTACCAGTAACTACTCCTGGAACTGAATAGCCAGCGTTAACTGAATAAGTATCCATAATCCAAGCCATGTTACGTTCATCAGTTCCCACGTCAGGCGCCGGAATATCTCTTTCTGGTCCAATGATTGGAAGAATTTCAGAGGTATAACGTCGAGTTAAGCGCTCATTTTCTGTAATTGATAAAGTCTTTGGATCAACGGCAACTCCACCTTTTGCGCCGCCATATGGAAGATTTGTTAATGCGCACTTCCATGTCATCAACATGGCAAGTGCAATTGTTTCATCTAGATCGATGTCTTGGTGGAATCTGATTCCACCTTTCGCAGGTCCTCTGGTAGTTGAATATTGAACGCGATAACCCTTGTACATCTCAACATGTCCATCATCACGGCGCAGTGGAACTGCTACTTCCATCAACCTGCGAGGTGTTGAGAGTGTGTTCCAATCATTTTCAGAGAGTCCAAGTTGATCAACAGCTCTACGAAGTTGTGAAAGAGCGGTTTGCAAGGGGGATTCATTAGACGTCGTTGTCATGAAAGTAATCTACCGGTTGGGTAATTAATTTAAGAAAATAACTTCAGTGATTTATTAGATATTGGTGCGGCCAGAAACTTGGTGCGGCCAGAAACTTGGTGCGGGAGGTGGGACTTGAACCCACACGTCCGAAGACACAGGTTCCTAAGACCTGCGTGTCTGCCATTTCACCACTCCCGCAAGAGTTGCCGAGAATACCCGAACTATTTTGTATTCGCGCCACGCCTTGAGAAGGCGTCAATTGAGGCGGAAATTAGGAGAACTGCTCCAGT
>JACCDY010357630.1_pt1 | contig 15216 bp, 14 predicted proteins | sample 7446391 | NCBI WGS metagenome assembly JACCDY01 (sample SAMN15323451, study PRJNA562643) | freshwater metagenome | isolation source: river surface water | place: USA:Blue River Watershed | collected 2017-08-18 | reverse complement strand
TCAGCGAGCAAGTTCAAGGTTCGCTACTCCACCTTTGGTTTCCAGGAAGCAGCCAATCTCGATCAGGGAACATTCTGGCCAACAAGTTACGCGCTTACGAAGCTTACGAAAGAAGTTGAAGACCAGATTGTTGAGCTGGTCAAGAAGGCAATTAGCTCTTAGGTTTTAGTTCGCAAGCTGGCGTGCCACCAGGGAATTTGTGCCTATTTTTCGAAACCCAGCTGTAAATCAGTTCAGCAAAGCTCAATATGACTGGCGCTCGAATGATCCAACCTGCGATTGCCCATGGCGTTTTAGCGTCTATCAGAACTTGCGCAATGGCTCGCGTGGCCTCGAAATGATTTGGGTTCAGGTATTGAACTGCTTGCTCGCAAGCTCGCTTGGATACGCCAAGCTTGGCCAAGTCAACAAACTGGTATGGCTCAACGGCTATTCGATTAGCGGTTAGTTTTTTCAGGAGATTGGCAGAGCTAGTGCAGAATGCACAGTCTCCATCAAATAGAAATACCCGCTCCATGGTTTTCAGAACCTAGCATCAGGATGAGAAATTTCCTCTAGTTGATGCTCACCAAAACAAGATTGCTTTGCTTGCTGGTTGAGACCTTGGAAACCTTAACGACTGCTGAAAGGCCAGGCTTTTTTGAAAGCAACCTCGCGCAAACAGCGTTCGCTCGCGAAAGTGCGAGAGATTTCTCATTCGGAGATTTATAAGTGCCCTTACACTCCGCTTGAGTCTGGAAATCGACATTGGCTGCTACCGAGTCCACAGCACTCTTTTGTTTTAGATTCAGGTTGGCTGCCTTGGAAGCAAAACTTCCCAAAGTGAGCTTGACCAACTGTGGTTTCGCTTGCGATAACTCAACTTTGATTTTTTTCTCGGAGAAGGTGAAGCCGTAGGCAGCGAGCTTAAGCCAGCCATCTTGTTCGCTGACCGTGGTGCTCGCGACTACCGATTCTCCGTTTTCACTTACGACCTGAATTTTGGCGGAGACCGGAGCATTAGAGAATCCATACAAACAGCGCGCAACTTTTGAATTCATGATTAGGTCGTAAGTGCCCAAATTTAGAGTCTTACCGTCTGGGGCAAAGTGGAAACCGGCAACCCGGTATTCGAGCATGCCATCTTTAAACGCTGGAGGATCTCCCACATAAGCGCTTGCATTTGTGGTTACGATCCCCAAAACTTCGGAAGAGCCTGCGAAGCAGGATTCTTTTGATGAGAACTCAATCGTGGTGAAGTTCCAAAGTGTTGATAATCCCTGCGTAGTGTCCTTGGCTGTCGCTCGAAGCCCATTTATTACTTCAAACAGTCTTTCACCTTGGTTCGAAAAGAAATCTTTGATCGAGTTCCCAGAGAATAGTGGGGCGGTCGGGTTCTTCCCTCCGGTATTACTGAGTATGGTCTTTACCGACTCAGGAGTTTCGGACGGATTGGCAAGAACCGAAATTCGGGGCACCGTTACTGGCTTCGCCTGCACGCTAATTAGATTTGTTGATTCGTTGACTTTGTCGATTGAAATAGTTGGGTCTTGCAGTCTGCCCCTGAACCAGCCCTTAATCTCGGTAGGCACTCTTAGTTTGAGTTCAACCTTTAGATCTTCAGGGAAATCCTCGGCTAATCCACAGCTGCCAAACTCAGCCCAGATACAAACTGGATCGTGACGGGTAAAAACTCTTGTTCGACCGTTGTAGTCGCCTTCAGTGTGGACCGGTGCTTCTCCTCCAGCTCGCACGGAATATGGAGTGACGTTGGCGGACAATCCCATCGAAACGAATCGCTTTTTCGAATTGTCGTAGAACTGCTTGACTTTCACGACTGATGCAAGTTGCAACGCGGTTCCGTTCGAAGTCCTCACATCCCACAGGCCAATACGCCCTGCTGAGATGGCGCTCTGCGCTGATGCTGAATAGCTCTGCCCCTCGACCCCTCGAGAAAAGGTTGCACTCACCCAACCCGAGTTTGAGGACTGAACACGAATTGAATCAACACAGTACTGATCTTGAGTGTCCACGCAGGCTGAGATCACGCTTGTGGCGGTCACCGAAGCCTTGTCGGGGTTGCAGTTCAAAGAGTCGACTCCATTAGGGCAAAGCCTAGAGGTGTAGTCCTCGGGCCCACCTTCAGATGAGCTCCACTGACTCCAGGCGTCAAAAACATTCGGCTCATTAACAGCCACCAAGGTTGTTCCGTTGGGCACTGTAGATGCATTCGGAAAATCCCATGCGGCTGCGGTTGCTGCAACCGTGTGAGTTGCCAGCAAGCCGGTGGCCAGCAAAGTTGCCCATAACCTTTTCATTCGCCCTCCAGGTGAGAACCTACAACTCAACCTAGTCCTCCTGAGCACAACCTTGGATTAGAAAAAAAGGGGACAGACAATTGTTGGTCAGTCCATTGTCTGGACAGCGTTTGGGTAGTAGACATAGAACAATTCCAAATCAAGGGGGAATAATGCCTTCACCACTCAGAAGATTTGCCGCCGGTATCGCAACCGCCGCACTTCTCGCAACAGGTCTAGTTGCATCGTCTTTGCCAGCGTCGGCAGAAGACATCAATGTTCCAAAAGTTGCATGGCCGGCTTGTGATGATTTCAGAACTGACTTTTGTATTGAATCTGTAACGGTTCAGCCGCTTGGCACCAAGACGGCTCTAGAGCTCAAGTATGAGCGCACCAAGGTTGCTGCTGCACCTGCTGCACCGGCATCCGACTCAGCCGCAGTTTCTGGTTCCGCTCCAGTTGCTCCAGCCCCAACCATTGATCGCGTAGCTGGAAACGCGGTTGCTGGAGTATGGACTCACCCAGATTGGGAGACCTACGGCCTCAATGGTGCTGGTTATGACGGTCTAACGATTGACATGAAGGCAGCAAACCAGTTCACCAACAACATCTTCTTCACCACCTACCCAGGCATGTTTGACTCAGCCGGTAAGCCATTCATCGCTCTCAAGGCTGATGGTTCAAGGCTTGCGCTGAACATGGATATCGACACCAAGATCACCATCACCGCACGCATTGGTGCTGTGAAGACTGGCGTTTCAATCGGCGTTGCAAACAACCTCACCAAGACCTCTGAGCTTGGGACTGAAGCTAACCCAGGCAAGATGATCATGTCCGGAACTCCAGTTCCAGTCCCTCAGATCACCAGCGTTCGTCAGTGTGAGGGCGAGGCTGGTGTGGCATCCGCGGTAGTAACAACCATGCAGGGCTTCGTCGTTGTTGAGACCGAGACCAGTGGTTTCGGTGTCGATGGACTCTCTGGTCGCATGGCAATTTCTTCAAACGGTGTTTCTTGTGGTATCTCAACCCCGGTTTGGGATGAAGCCTCTGAGAGCCTGACCTGGCAGGCAGGTGCTCCTCACTTTGCACCAGATGGAACTACTCCAAACCTAGGTTTCTACAAGGCAGTCATCCCTGCCAACGATGCCCTACTACTTTGGGGTCTATCGGACCCAACCAAGGTGGTATCTGCGCTTGAGGTAAACGTGATTTCTGAGGCTGGAGGCTCTGCTCGGGTATCAGCAAAGAACATCTCTTACCTAAAGGGAAACATCATCATCGAGGCGACCGGTTTTGAATACTCCAAGCCAAAGATTCAGATCAAAAAGATCGCCTCATACAAGGGTTTTGCAAAGCCAAAGACTTTGACCTGTGTTGACCCACTGACCAAGAAGAAGGTTGTCTTCAAGGATGCCTATGGCTGCCCTAAGGCGCCTTCAAAGCCGGTGCAGAACTTTGTTACCAGCGCTTTCGCTGCGACCAAGTCAACCATCACCGCTGCACACAGAACTAACGTCAAGGGATACCTCAAGAACTTCCCTGAAGCGACTGTCTTTGTTTGCACCGGTGTGCACCGAGTCAACGCATCTGCATCCGACCGTCTGATCGCTAAGAAGCGCGCAGACGCTGTTTGTGCCTATGCCAAGTCACAGGACAAGTCCCTGACTTACTCGACTACCACTCAGGCGTCATCATCGGCTGGTTACCAGAACAAGGTGATGATCACCATGAGAAGTGGCGAGTAGCTAACTCAAAGAATTAACCCGGGCCAATGGCCCGGGTTTTTTCTTACTCGCACACCGTCCCATCCGAGTCGCCATCGCGATACCAGTCGTACTCTGCGTCAACGCCTTTGACATAGGGGCCAAAACCATTGGCTTTTGCCTCCTTGCAGGTGCCAAATCTTGGGTCCTGGCCGGCCTTGGTTGATGTCGGAGTTGGTTGCGGGGCTCCGAATGTCACTTCGGCCTTGTTGGGAATCTGGTAATCGCCCCTGCAGTTTGGGACAAGCTTTGCTAGGGCCAAGGCCTCATCGCTATCGATTGTGAGACTCCAGCGGTATTTCACCGCGAGCCAGTCATAGCTGTATTGGCAGAGGTAGGAGTCGTTGGAGGGCAACCAGCTAGCTGGGTCCTTATCCGACTTGGAGCGATTGCTACTTGCGGTGACGGCAATCAAGGTGCCCGCGAACCCAAGATCATTTGCAAAACGTTTGCGAGTGTCAGCGCTCCAGCGGTAAGCACCTGATCGCCAGGCCTCGGCTAGCGGAACCAGATGATCGATGTCCAACTCCGCAGCATCGGTTATCTGGCGATTATCGAAACGCGAGAGCCAGGTTCCATAAACGGCGCAGCTCTCGCCCACCTGTGGATCGCTGATGCTCTCGACGATTAGAACCTCACGTCTGGTATTGCAGCCATCTGAATCGGCATCGATCCAGTGTCGAAATAGATCTCGGTCGTAACCTGAGGGGTATTCAGCTGTGATCTGCAGTGAGGCTAATAGCTCCTCCAGAACATTGTCCTGGTTTGGCTCTGCAACCTGGGAAAGGGTGGTTTGTACCTCTGCTGATTCAGTTGAAGGGGTAGGTGCCGGTGCAGAAGTCTCAGCAGGGGTTTCGGTCGCAGCGCTAATTGTTGTAGGAAGAGTCTCAATTGATGTCGAGTAGGTGCAACCTGCCAGCAGAACTGGCAAGAAAAGTAATGAAAGTCTTTTCAAGTTGTCACCCCCAAGCAGCCACTATTTTCTAGCCTAGGCGTATAGTTTCAGGGTGAGTTCTCAAAAGAGTTCGCAGCACATGCACCCAACTCGCATTGTCGCACTCGCCTTCACACTCGTAATCCTCTTGGGCACGGCGCTTCTGATGATGCCGATTGCCAGCAAAGACGGCAAATCACTCGATTTCTTTGACGCTCTGTTCACTTCGGTATCTGCAGTTACTGTGACAGGGCTAGCGACCATCGACACCGAGCTGCACTGGACGCTCTTTGGCCACCTTGTGATTGGCTCGCTGATTCAAATTGGTGGCTTTGGGATCGTTGGTTTTGCATCCCTAGTGGCATATCTTCTAGACGGCCGCATTTCGCTCAGGAACAAGCTTTCAACTAGCTCGGAGGCGTCGCTGAGCGCTCCGGACATCAAGACCCTGCTCATCAACATCGCCCAGTTAATGCTGGGCTTTCAAGCAGTGTTATTTGTATTTCTGTTTATCAGATTTCTAACCCACTACGACTATCACTGGCAGGATGCCCTGGGGCATGGCCTGTTCCATGCCATCTCCAGTTTCAATAACGCAGGATTTGCTCTCTACAGCGACAGCATGATGGGTTTTGCTCGCGATGCCTGGGTTATCGTTCCAGTGTTTGTGACGGTCTTCATCGCAAGCCTTGGATTCCCTGTTTTGGTAGAGGTTATTGGTCGACTTATCGACAAGATTAAGTTGCGTTTTCAACCAGACTTTAGGTCACAGTTTCCTCGTCAGTGGTCTCTCAACTCCCGAATCATTCTCTGGTCAAGCTTTGGGCTATTAATCGCCGGAACATTGTTTATTGGTGCGCTTGAGTGGAATAACCCCAAGACTCTTGGCCCACTTGACCCGGTGAGCAAGGTATTTGACTCTATTTTTGCCGCAGTGATGCCAAGAACCGCTGGATTCAACGCGATGGATATCGGTCAGCAGAACCCCGCTACCTGGCTGGGCACAGAGATCTTGATGTTCATCGGAGGCGCTAGTGCTTCGACGGCTGGTGGTATCAAGTTGGGAACCTTCGTCGTATTGCTCTATGTCGTTTACACCGAAATTCGAGGGGAGGCTGCCGTTAACATCGGCAACCGCCGTCTCCCTCGCTCGATGCAGCGCCAGGCTCTGGCGATTGTTTCGCTCACCGCCACGGTGGTAATCGGAGCGACTGTGTTGCTGCGCCTGACAACCCCGTTCACCTTGGATCAGATCTTGTTTGAAGTTGTGAGCGCAACCGGAACGGTTGGTCTCTCCACGGGTATCACAGCAGACCTGCCTCCGCATGCAAAATTCTTGCTCGCGCTGCTGATGCTGTTTGGCCGTCTTGGCCCAATCGTTGTTGCTACTTCGCTTGCCCTCAGAAAGAGCAAGCGCCACTTTGAATACCCACAAGAAAGACCGCTAATCGGCTAAGTTCGATTAAGAGAGAACGGCAAATCATGTCAACAAATCGCAGGCGTCGCAGCTTCAACTCTGCAACCTTCGTTGTAATCGGCCTGGGCCGATTCGGTTCCGCACTGGCAAGGGAGTTGGTGAATTCTGGCCATGAGGTATTAGGCATCGACTACGACGAGAAGCTGGTTCAAAACCTGGCATCCGAGCTAACCCACGTGGTTAAGGCTGACACCACCGATGAAGCGGTGCTCACTGAGCTTGGAATCAAAGACTTCGATACCGCGATGGTGGCCATCGGTGCTGACATCGAAGCGAGCATTCTTACCACCTCGCTTCTTTTGCAGCTAGGCATTAAGAACGTCTGGGCCAAAGCCAACTCCGAGTCCCACGGCCGAATTCTGCGTCAGCTTGGCGCGCACCACGTCATCTTCCCCGAGGACGACATGGGTAAGCGAGTTGCTCACATGGTTTCCGGAGAGACCCTGGAGTACGTCCCAATTGATGAAGACTTCGTGATGGTCAAGACCTATGTCCCTCACGTCTTTGACGGGATGCCGCTTTCTGAGGCCAAGATCCGCGCTACCTACGGAGTAACTGTTGTGGCAACATCCTCAGGCGATGGTAAGTACACACCTGCATTCCCAGAAACCATTCTTCGTTCAGGGCATCAGATTGTCGTGGCAGGACCCAAAGCACCTCTTGATGAGTTCTGCCAGCTAGATCACGAATGAGACTTGCTGCCACGGCGCTATTGAGCGCAGTCCTGGTTTTTGCCGCTCAGTGGTATTACCAGCCAAGTGTTGAAACCTCGGTCGTTGCGACTTTGGTATCGCTACTCTTGCTTGGCGTAACCACCTGGAGTGCGACCCGACTGGGTGATGGTTTCGCTGGATTTATTAAAGTCTTGGTCGTTGGCATTGTTTCTGGGTTGATGTTTTCCCAGGCAATGGATGTCAGCTACTCAATTCTGGCCGCACCGGCTGGTGGCAGACTCGGATTTCCCTTTGAGATGCTGGTGGTTGGAGTCGCCCTAGCGCTACTTGCGAAGCTGCTAGCGCTTTCGATTCGGGCGAAGGTAGAAAAACAGTCCGACCGCGACTAGTCCCAAAGAACCCCAGAGCAGCCAGTAGCCGAATGGATCCTGTTGATCCTCATTGGTTGCAATCAGAACCGGCTCTTCGCACGCTACGAATTCGAAATTTGGGTCTGCAACAAACCCGGTTCCATTCACCAAGGTGAAGCCGAAGCTGTCGGTGATTGGATGACCGTCTGAGGAAACCACTCGCCAAGCAACCTGGTACTCACCGGGCTGATCAAGCTCGATTTCCAGTCTCGCGTTTTTCCCTTCGGCCAAACCGCAGCCCTTGTTGATTAGGTTTCCATCTGGGCCGGTAACCAAGATCTCAGCTCCGGTGCCGCTGAGGTTTAGTAGGTCATTGTTGAAATCCAAGCTGATCAAAACACGGCCCGCCTCAACCACAGAATTTGGTTTAGGCGTTTGGTCCACAAGTTGATCGTGTGCGTTCGCAGGCAGAGGAATTGCGACAAGGAGCAGGGCCATAAGAACGCGAATAAGCTTCATGGGTAAAAGCTTAAGCGGAGGAAGATGAAGCAGAGACTTATTGGTGTCGCCGTTGGTTTGGTGGTTGGTCTGATTGGACTCTCACTGCTACTGGTCGGACCACTGAGCCCTAACCGCACACCAGCACAAACTAATGCGACCCAAACCCCGGAGGCCACCGAAGCTCCAGTTGTGTCAGAGAGCGTGGTTGCGACTGTCTCCGAGGAGATTGAGCCCTGTTTGGTAACTGAGCTGGAGAACGATCCGCTTATTCTGAATCTGCAGGCTCAGGTTCGTGATGCCTCAACCTCAAACGTTATTTTTGATCGATCTGGCAATGTTGCCGCTAGACCTGCGTCGGTGCAGAAGCTGCTGGTTGCGGCTGCAGCCCTGAAGGCGTTGGGCCCCAATTACACGGCAACCACCAGGGTCTATCAGGACCAGGCAAACAAGTCGATTATCTATCTGGTGGGTGGGGGAGACCCAACCATCTCTCGCCTCAAGGAAGGCGTGCAGTCGGTCTATCGAAACGCTCCGAAGCTGGATGTCCTCGCCGCTCAGGCAATACGAACATTAGGTGCTTCAACCGTGTCCAAGATTGTCGTCGATAGCTCGCTGTATGGCGGCCCAAGCGGAGAGTATTTGAGCGTCTGGGACCAGCGTGGTCTTTCAGAGGGTTACCAGCCCTATGTTTCCGCTCTCCAGGTTGATGGTGACAGAGACAACCCCGCCAAGCTCTCCTCGAAGAGAAGCAAAGACCCAGTCAAGCGCGCTGGAGACTGGTTTAAGAAATCACTTGGCGCAACTGCAACTGGTGCAGTGATTGAGAAGGGTGTTACTCCACCAAACGCTCGGGAAATCGCAAAGATTTCCTCAAGACCAATTGTCGAGTGGATTGATTACATGCTCGAGGTTAGTGACAACACAACCGCTGAAGCACTTGCCAGGTTGGTGTCTATAGACCTTGGACTTGGTGGTGGTTCTGGAACCCTAACCCAAGCAGTTCAGCAGGCGCTCTCCGGCACCGGAATTAACCTATCCGGCATCAAGATAGAAGATGGGTCCGGGCTCTCTCGCTACAACCAGGTGGCACCGAGCACAATCAATGACCTTTTGGTTTTGATTCCAAAAGACCCAGAGCTTTCGGTCATGCTCACTGGCTTCCCGGTTGCGGGTCAGCCAGGTTCCCTATCAGATCGATTCCCAACGCTTCAGGGTGACGTGGTGGCAAAGACAGGCTGGATCAGAACCGGTTACACCCTTGCCGGCTACCTAAACCTGGCAGATGGAAACCAACTTATTTTCACCGCCTACAACCTGGGTGAGTCAGTGAACCTGGATAACCGCGCAGCCCTAGACCGTTTGGCAGAGGGGTTCTACAACTGCGGCATAGCACTGAGGGATAGATAGATGTCAAAGGCGCTACTGATCATCGATGTCCAAGTTGACTTCTGCGAGGGCGGTGCGCTCGGCTGTGATGGCGGAGCAGCAGTTGCCAGAGGAGTCACCGAGTATCTAAAGAGTTCAAAGTCGGCCTATGACTTCGTGATTGCATCTCGGGATTGGCACACCCCAAATGATTCAAACGGCGGTCACTTTCCTCCAGCGGGTGAGGAACCCGACCTGGTCACTAACTGGCCGCTGCACTGCATTGCGGGTGAGCCGGGTGCTGACTATCACCCAAATCTCGATACCTCACTGATCGATATCCACATCAAAAAGGGTCAGGGTGGCCACGGCTACTCGATCTTTGATGGCACCAGCGAAGAAGGTGAAAAGTTTGCCGATTTGATCGCGAGCTTAGGGATCAACAGCGTTGATGTGGTTGGCATTGCAACCGACTACTGTGTCAGGGCTTCCTCTATAGATGCGAAGAACTCAGGCCTGGCAGTGCGAGTGATCACGTCCCTAACCGCCGGAGTGGCAAAGTCCAGCACAGAGGCTGCTATTGATGAGTTGGTTGATTTGGGTGTGAACGTAGTTCCGACGCCCTAGCGCTCGCGTTTGGCACCCTCGGAAGGCACAACCGCAAAGATCTTGGGTTCTAGGTAACCCTTTTGAGCAAAAGCCTGCTTGCAGTTTTGCTCCAGCGTGCCGAGAAGGTCCTTGCTGATTACAGCGATCGCCGCACCGCCAAAACCACCACCGGTCATGCGAGCTCCAACCGCACCGGTCTGCATCGCAACTTCAACTGCTAGGTCAAGCTCCTCAATGGAAATCTCGAAATCGTGCGCCATCGAGTCGTGGGAGGCGAGTAGCAGTTGCCCAAATCGAGGCATATCGCCAGACTGCAAAGCCTCAATGCTGTCGAGCACTCTCTGGTTCTCGGTGACGATGTGACGGACGCGCCTGAAATCTACATCGCTAAGTAGCGACTGTGCTTTTGGCAGGTCACCGGCACTCAGGCCCCTGAGGGACTTCACGCCCATGGTGCTGGCTCCGCGTTCGCAAGACTCTCGTCTCACCCTGTAGCCACCATCCGAGTGGCGGTGGGCAACTCTGGTGTCGATTACGGCGACAACCAGATCCCGCTCTTCGAGATGAAGAGGTACTACCTTGGCCTCGAGTGACTGGCAGTCCAAAAAGACCGCCGAGTCTCGCTCGGCCAACATCGACGCGGTCTGGTCCATCATGCCCGTCGGTGCTCCCACCACGTCGTTCTCGGCTCGTTGACCATGTAGCGCTATTTGCTGCTTGGTTCTGCCAGCGGACCAAATCTCATTTAGTGCAACACCGATGGCGCACTCGATTGCAGCAGACGAGGATAGCCCGCTACCTACCGGAACGTTTGAGGTGAAGAATGCATCAAAGCCAGATTTTGCCCACTCACGCATCACCCAGGCAACGCCAAGTGGATAGAGCGCCCAATCCATACCCTCCGGCTTTGAGGACCGATCGGTCTCATAGGTTTTGCCATCGATGTCTGAACTAACTCGACAAAGCGAATCGGATCTTGGGCTGAGGGCAACATAGGTTCGCTTGTCGATCCCGAATGGGAAAACAAAACCCTCGTTGTAATCGGTGTGCTCGCCAATCAAATTTGCGCGACCCGGGGCAGACCAAACACCCTGGGGTTCATAGCCAAAAACTTCTTTGAAGCCGGTGATAGCCTGCTCGATCAATTCATAACCTCGCGCAAACGCTTTGCGGTTTCCTCCGGTGCGATGTCTCCCACGAATGCCCCCATGGCAGCCTCTGAACCAGCTAGGAATTTGAGCTTGTCTTCACCGCGTCTTGGCGAGGTGATCTGAAGCATCAACCGAATCCAGTCACGGTTAGGGATCTTGGGTGCCTGGTGCCAGGCTGCGATGTATGGGGTTGGAGTTGGGTAAAGCCTGTCAACGCCCTGAAGCAGTCGCTTATAAAAGATCGCTAGGTCATCTGCCTCGGCATCAGAGAGCTCGGATAGATCCTGGATGTTGCGCTTCGGGAGAGCGTGAATCTCAATCGGCCAACGCGCCGCATACGGCACGAATGCAACGAAATGCTCACTCTCCAAGACAAGGCGCTCGGAGGTTAGTTCAAAATCAAGCAGCTCTTGGAAGAAGGTTGGTCCATAAGAAAAGACGCTCGATACCAGTCTTTGAGTTCTCGGGGTCACAAATGGGTAGGAGTAAATCTGGCCGTGTGGGTGGTGCAGGGTCACACCGATCTCTTGGCCGCGGTTCTCAAAGGGAAAAACCTGAACCACACCGTCTAGCTCCATGAGCTCCTTGGTGCGATCCATCCAAGCGCCGATTACGGTCCTAACTCGTTCGACCGGCATTTGACCCAGGCTGCCCTCGTGCTCCGGTGAGAAAACGACAACCTCGCAGCGCCCAAAGGACTTTGTTGCAAAACCAAATGGGCTGGTGGGTTGGGCAATTTCACCAAACTCAGGTCCGAATGCCGGACCCTTGTTCTCAAATACCGCAACATCGAAGTTGTCTGGCAGCTCGGATTGATTTTGGTCTGTGGTCGGACACAGTGGGCACGCGTGGGCAGGTGGCAAAACCACTCGCTGCTGGCGGTGGGAGGCAATTGTTATCCACTCACCGGTGAGTGGATCGAATCTTAGATCCGCGGTTTGTGGCCGCTGCGCAGTCTCGCGATTATCTGGCTTGCGATCCAATGGCAGCTCGGAGGAGGCATCATCAAAGTAGAACAGATCTCGACCATCAAAGAGCTTTGCTCTAATCCGCGTCTTCGCCACTTCGCCTGCCTCTTATTCCGTGGTCGCTAGAGTTATGGCGTGATACAGAACCAAAACCCCATGAAACCGAGCATTTCTCTAGCCTCAGAGAATGGCAACAGTATCGCAGAATTTTCGGTTTTTGGTGGTTCTGTTACGAATTTGTCGCTTTTTGAAAAAACTCTCATTCCTAGACCCGGAATCGAAGATCCGGTGAGTGCGGTTTTCGGCAGCATCCTCGCTCCCTGGCCAAATCGCCTAGCGGATGGTGCCTTCGATCTTGATGGAATTACCCACAGGTTTGGACCATTGGATAGGGATTCGAACCTCAATCACGGATTCCTTCTCCGAACCCCGCTCAGCTTTGAGCTCGCTGAATCCGCCATCACCTTCCATCATCGTTTTTCAGAGTCCGATTTTGGCTTCGACATCGATTTCAATTTCGGCTACCGCCTCACCGAGCATGGTTTTGAGGGCTGGGCTACCGCCGAGAACATCGGGACCAACAGAGCGCCATTCGCGGTTGGGTTCCACCCTTATTTCAAGATCCCTGGCAAATCGAAACTGACAGCGAACGTCACCAAGGCCTTTCAAACCAATGCCAGGATGCTGCCGGTTTCGGAGGCTGAGATTCCCAGTTTGGAAATCGAACTGCCCGAGCGCTCCATCCTCGATAACGGTTTCTATGGCAAGGGCTGGAGTCTTCAACTCATTGGTGAAGAGTTTGGTTTTGAAATCACCCAGCAGAATCTAGATCACCTGATGCTCTACAGGCCGAGCCCCTCGCTATTTGAGGATGGCTCCGAGGGTATTGCCATCGAACCGCAGAGTGCGCCTGCAAATGCTTTCAACTCTGAGCTGGAAGAGCATCTTCTGGAGCCGGGCGAAAAGCGAAACTACGCTTTCCAGATCAGAATGCTTGGCTAGGCAGCTCTTTCTCATCCTCTGCAATTGCGCTCACGATGCGCTTGGCAACGTGCTGTGCTGTCATGCCCTGCGGAAATGCCGGAGCGGTTCCCTGGATTGCCCGATCGGCCAATCCGGTCTCGGTGTGGCCTGGATTTGCGGAAAGAACTCGAATCCCGTCTCTACGCCACTCGCGTTTTAGGGCTTCCAGGAAGCCAGCGATTGCCGTTTTTGAAGCGCTGTAGGCAGCCAGATTTGGAAGTGGCTGCTCTGCGACCACGCCTGTGATGTTTACCACGACTGGCTCATTGCCTGACTCGGCAGCTGCTTTGAGCATCGGGTGAAGTTGGCTGACTAGCTGAGCGGGGCCTGAAAAGTTAATCGCGGTGAGCTTTTGAATAGTGGTTTGCTCCAGCTCAGACGCTGGACCAAAGGCAACCACGCCAGAGGCATTCACGATGCCATCAATGGTGGTGGAGCCAATTAGGTAATCGGTCAACGTGGTGATGCTGGCTGGGTTTTGATAGTCGAGCAACAGCCTGACTTCCGCAACCGCTGGGATCTTGGCTGCTGAATCATTATTGGTTGCGGTTGCCAGCACGGTAGCCCCCAGGGTATGCAGTTCTTTGACTATTTCGCCACCAAGAACTCCGGATCCACCGACCACTAGAAAACGCTTACCACTTAGATTCATGGTGTCTAGAACTGGTATTCAGCGCACGCTATTTCCGAAACAAACGAACCCGCTTTGAGTTCGCAATTTAGACTTGTCAAAATCACTCAAAGGACTAATTTGAAAAAACTTGCTTTGCTTGCGGTATCAGCCCTGCTGCTCTCTGGTTGCGCGCCAGCTCGACCAATCAGCGCCGAAGCCGAGTACCTCATCCGTGGTGAGTGCAACGGTGTTGAAGTAGTTGTCAATTTTGGAATTTTGGGCAAGCGTCAGTCCACCTGTGTAGAGACCGATGGCCCTGCAAATGCCAAGGAGCTTTTGAAGGAAGCCGGTTTTGTCACACAGGGCACAGACGCCTATGGTGACCAGATTGTTTGCCGTGTGAATGAACTCCCATCACCCACCGAGGCCTTCGAGGTTCCCGGTCAGGATCCTTACATCGAGACCTGCAAGAACATGCCACCCGCTTTTGGCTACTGGGCACTTTGGGTTCGCTCCACAGGCGAGGGCAAGTGGACCTATGCAACCGAGGGTGTTGGAACCTTGGAGTTGAATCCAGGAGAGTCGATCGGACTTGCTTTCTCAACCGGTGGGGCCACTCCGACCCCTAACTAATGACTAAACCCAGCACCCGCCTTCTAACAGCCATTTGGCTGGCAGTTGGCTTTGTGCTGTTTCGGCTGGCATATGCGATTACGTTCACTGCCGCATCCGCTGGCGAGGTATTACTTGATTTGCCCGGGGTTCGCCTGGGCGGGATTTTCTCGCATGTGACGCTATTTGGGCCAATTGGAGTCGATGGCCTATTGAGAACCCTGTCGGGAGCAATCCCGTTCACGGTTGCGATCTTGGCTTTTGGTGTTTTTTCGTACTTCGTTGGTCCAGACCTAATCGGCAAGGCTGCGCTGAAATCCAGATCAAACTTTCTGCGTGCACTGGGCGTTGGCATCTCAACTCTCCCTGCCATAGCTGAGGCTGCGCAGCGAATATCAACCGCCCTTGGCTACCGGTCGGCACCAAAACGCTACGCACTTGTGCCACTACTTGAAACAGCAATTGCCCGATCGAATGCGGTTTCGGAAGCGTTGCTTGCCACAGCATCACCCCAGCCAGTTACCAGTGAGATTCTGATTTCGCTGGGGGATGGCCAGGTGGTTTCCCTTGCCCCGCAGGAGGCCTTGATCGTCAGGGGTGCCACTGGAAGTGGAAAGACAACGCTGCTTCGATCAATCGCTGCTCGACCGCTTGCACCAAATCTTCAGCAATCGGTAACCATCTTCGGTTTCGATGCTCGCCAAGATGCCCGAGCAGCAGCATCCTTCTCACAAGATGTGGCCCAGCAACCACGGGATTCCTTCTTAGAATGGCGAGTCACTGAATCGCAAGAGACCGCTTGGCTCTCAGAAGGTGGAGCCGTAAAGCATGCAATTTCAATGGCCCTTCAGAACAAACCCAAATTGCTGATCCTCGATGAGCCATACGCTTCGCTTGATG
>JACCDY010549325.1_pt1 | contig 15218 bp, 7 predicted proteins | sample 7446391 | NCBI WGS metagenome assembly JACCDY01 (sample SAMN15323451, study PRJNA562643) | freshwater metagenome | isolation source: river surface water | place: USA:Blue River Watershed | collected 2017-08-18 | reverse complement strand
TTTTAAATACTTTATCAAAAAAATCGCTGCTATATAATTCTTCTTGTAATAAATATCGAAAAGTGATTTCCATTAAATAAATAAATATTTTATCTTTGTATATCCTCAAATGTATATATTGCTTTTTATATGTTGCTTTATATAAATATATAAAATAGAATAGTGATTAAGTTAACACAAAATGGGAAAATATAAAAAAAATTATTAAAATTAAAAATAAGATAGTTGCGGATGGAGAGACTTGAACTCTCACGATAATTTTTATCTCCAGATCCTAAATCTGGCGCGTCTACCAATTACGCCACATCCGCCTTCGGTATCAAATTTTTTCCCAAAGTTATAAATGGCGAGAAATGGATTTGAACCATTGAGCTTCGGGTTATGAGCCCGACAAGCTACCAAGCTGCTCTATCTCGCCATCAGCAATCTAATTAGAAATAATTAGATTAGGTTCAGCAGGATTTGAACCTACATTAGAAACTTAGAAGGTTTCTGTCCTAATCCTTTAGACGATGAACCCTTAGGCGATACTAGAATTGAACTAGCGACCCTCTGCTTGTAAGGCAGTTGCTCTACCGCTAAGCTAATCGCCTTTTTAAACTGATTTTTATCAGTTTACTTATTTTTTGTATACATATATATTATATATATTGGGAGAATTACACAATTTTCAAATTTCTGGACATTTTTTTAGATTAGAGATTAGCAAGAGTTTGATCCTAGCTCAGGATGAACGCTGGCGGTATGCTTAACACATGCAAGTTGTACGGGGAAATTTTGTATTTCTTAGTAGCGAACGGGTGAGTAACGCGTAAGAATTTGCCTTTAGGAAAAGAATAACAACTAGAAATAGATGCTAATACTTTATAACTACTTATATAGAAATTATTTCTAAAAGTTAAAGAAGAAATTCGCCTAAAGAAAAGCTTGCGTCTGATTAGCTAGTTGGTAGGGTAAAAGCCTACATAAGGCGATGATCAGTAGCTGGTCTTAGAGGATGGTCAGCCACATTGGAACTGAGACACGGTCCAAACTTTTACGGAAGGCAGCAGTGAGGAATTTTTTGCAATGAGCGAAAGCTTGACAAAGCAATACCGCGTGAGGTAAGAAGGCCTATGGGTTGTAACCCTCTTTTCTTAAGGAAGAAGATCTGACATGTACTTGAGGAATAAGCATCGGCTAACCCTGTGCCAGCAGCCGCGGTAAGACAGGGGATGCGAGTGTTATCCGGATTTATTGGGCGTAAAGCGTCTGTAGGTGGATATCTTAAGTCGTTTGTTAAATTTTTAGGCTTAACCTAAAACATGCAAATGAGACTAAATATCTAGAGTATAATTGAGGTAAAGGGAATTTTCAGTGGAGCAATAAAATGTGTAGATATTGAAAGGAACCTCAGATGCGAAGGCGCTTTACTAAATTATTTACTGACATTGAGAGACGAAAGCTAGGGGAGCGAGCGGGATTAGATACCCCGGTAGTCCTAGCCGTAAATGTTGGATACTAAACAATATACAAAATATATTGTTAAAGCTAACGCGTTAAGTATCCCGCCTGGGAAGTATGCTCGCAAGAGTGAAACTCAAAGGAATTGACGGGAGCCCGCACAAGCGGTGGAGCATGTGGTTTAATTCGATGCAACACGAAGAACCTTACCAGGGCTTGACATGAAGAGAAGTTTTTTGAAAGAAAAATGTGCTACGGCCTCTTACACAGGTGGTGCATGGCTGTCGTCAGCTCGTGTCGTGAGATGTCGGGTTTAGTCCTGTAACGAGCGCAACCCTTGTTTTTAGTTAAATTTCTAAAAAGACTGCCGGTAATAAATCGGAGGAAGGTGAGGATGACGTCAAGTCATTATGCCCTTTATGCCCTGGGCTACACACGTGCTACAATGGATATTACAAAAAGTTGCTTGTTTGTAAAAATTGGCTAATCTTGAAACATATCCTAAGTTCGGATTGTAGGCTGCAACTCGCCTACATGAAGCTGGAATCGCTAGTAATCGCAGGTCAGCTATACTGCGGTGAATCCGTTCTCGGGCTTTGTACACACTGCCCGTCACACCATGGGAGCTAGCGCTATTCAAAGCCTTATTACTAGAAATAAGGTGAAAATACTGTTGGTGACTGGGGTGAAGTCGTAACATGGTAGTTGTACTGGAAGGTGCGGCTGGAATATCTTTTAAATGATTCCCAATTTTTGGTAATTGATTAATATCTAATATATTTTAAATTTTTAGGGCTATTAGCTTAGTTGGATAGAGTATACCCCTGATAAGGGTAAGGTCCCTAGTTCAATTCTAGGATAGCCCAAAAAATTTTTTATAGTTATATTGGTATATTTTTAAATTTAAAATAATCTTAACAAAATATATGGGGATATAACTCAATTGGTAGAGTGTTGCTCTTGCAAGGCAAATGTCAGCGGTTCGATTCCGCTTATCTCCAGCTATTTTTTTTTACTTAAATAGCAAATAGCTTATAAGGAATCCCTTGGCATTCATATAACAAAAAATATTTCATTTAGAATATATGGTCAATCTATTTCTATTAGAAGACATTATTAATGAAATATTTTATTCATAAATATTTTTTATGAAATTTGTTACCTAAGGAACTGAAACATCTTAGTACTTAGAGGAAAAAAAAGTAAAAACGATTCCCTTAGTAGTGGCGAACAAAATGGGATATAGCCTAAACAATATTTATTATTGGGTTAAAAAGAATAAAAGCGTTATATAAATTATATAATATAACAAATATTTTAAATATATATGTTAATAAATAAATTAAAATATTTAGCCATAGAAAGTACTAGCCTTGTAAACATATAATATCTAAATAAACTTTTGCTTTATTCTTAAGTAACATGGAGCACGTGAAAGTCCGTGTGAATTTGCGAGGACCACCTTGTAAGGCTTAATATTCATGAATGTCCGATAGTGAAACAGTACCGTGAGGGAAATGGTGAAAAGAACCCTGGAAAAGGGAGTGAAAAAGATTGTGAAATTATAAGCTTACAAACCGAGGACGAACGACTTAACGTTTTACCTTGTGCCTGTTGAAGAATGTTCCGACGAGTTATAGTTTGTGGCAAGGTTAAAATATTAGAAAATATTGGAGCCATAGTGAAAGCGAGCTTTAAGAGAGCGATAAGTCACAAGGTATAGACCCGAACCCGTTTGATCTAACCATATCCAGGATGAAGCATGGATAATACTATATTGGAGGTCCGAACCGACTAATGTTGAAAAATTAGCGGATGAGGTGTGGTTAGAGGTGAAATGCCAATCGAAAACGGAGCTAGCTGGTTCTCCCCGAAATGTATTTAGGTGCAGCAATTAATATTTTAACATAGGGGTAAAGCACTGTTTTAATAAGGGCTAGTAACATAGTACTAAGTTAAGGCAAACTCTGAATACTATGTGCATAATTAATTAGTAAGACTATGTGGGATAAGCTTCATAGTCAAGAGGGAAACAGCCCAGATCACCAGTTAAGGCCCCTAAATAATTACTAAGTGACTAAGGAAGTGAAAAGGCATAGATACCCAGAAGGTTCGCTTAGAAGCAGCAACCCTTTAAAAAGTGCGTAATAGCTTACTGGCTTAGCCGTTCTGCGCCGAAAATTTACGGGCCTTAAGTAATTTGCCGACACTGTGAGATATTTTTAATATCGGTAGGGGAGCGTTTCATTGTAGGCAGAAGTATTAACGAAAGTGAATATTGACGAAGTGAAAGTGAAAATGTCGGATTGAGTAGCGAAAACACTGGTGAGAATCCAGTGCCCCGAAATCCTAAGGTTTCCTACGGAAGGTTCGTCCATGTAGGGTTAGTCAGATCCTAAGAAGAGGCGAATAAGCGTATTTGATGGGAAATAGGTTAATATTCCTATACTGCTTATGCAATATTATAACAATGAGGGACGGAGAAGGTTTAGCTTTACTAGGATATTTACGGGATAACTAGTGAAAATATCTAAGGCGTTGATAAATAGAGAAAATATTTAGAGCTAAAGTATGAATTTTAGAATTAAAAATTAAGTTTAAAAAAAGCAAAATCATACTTCCAGGAAAAGCTCATATTGTTTTAAAAAGCATAAACATCTGTACCATAAACCGACACAGGTAGGAAAGTAGAAAATACTAAGGGGCGCGAGAGAACTCTCCTTAAGGAACTCGGCAAAATGACTCTGTAACTTCGGGAGAAAGAGTGTCTATAAATTTTTTCTAAAAAATTTAGGCTACAATATCAAGTTCCAAGCAACTGTTTAACAAAAACACAGGTCTCCGCTAAGTTGAAAAACGATGTATGGGGGCTGACGCCTGCCCAGTGCCGGATGGTTAAGGAAATTGGTTAGAAAATACTTCAAAGCTAATAACTGAAGCCCCGGTGAACGGCGGCCGTAACTATAACGGTCCTAAGGTAGCGAAATTCCTTGTCGGGTAAATTCCGACCTGCACGAATGGCGTAATGACTTGGAAACTGTCTCAAGGAGAGGCTCGGCGAAATAGCACTGTCCGTGAAGATGCGGACTACCTGCGCCTGGACATTAAGACCCTATGAAGCTTTACTGTACTCTAAAATTGATTTTTAAATTTTTTTGTGCAGAATAAGTGGGAGATTGTAAAATCATCAGTGAGATACCACTCTTAAAAATTTAATTTTCTAATTTCAAAATTTCTTTTGAAAGACATTTTTAGACTGACAGTTTGACTGGGGCGGTCGCCTCCTAAAAAGTAACGGAGGCGTACAAAGGTTTCCTCAAATCGATTAGAAATCGATTGTAGAATATAAAGGTAAAAGGAAGCTTAACTGTGAGACTTACAAGTCAAACAGAGACGAAAGTCGGTCTTAGTGATCTGACGTTACTGTGTGGAAAGGACGTCACTCAACGGATAAAAGTTACTCTAGGGATAACAGGCTGATCTCCCCCAAGAGTCCATATCGACGGGGAGGTTTGGCACCTCGATGTCGGCTCATCGCATCCTGGGGCAGAAGTATGTCCCAAGGGTTGGGCTGTTCGCCCATTAAAGCGGTACGTGAGCTGGGTTCAGAACGTCGTGAGACAGTTCGGTCCATATCCGGCGTAGGCGTTAGAATATTGAGAGTGACCTTTCTCTAGTACGAGAGGACCGAGAAAGATATGCCTCTGGTGTACCAGTTATTGTACCCATCAGTAAACGCTGGGTAGCTACGCATAGTATGGATAATCACTGAAAGCATCTAAGTGAGAAGCCGTCCTCAAGATTAGTATTCTTAAGTTGCGGTTAGACTAACCGTTCAATAGGGTTTTAGGTATACATATAGTAATATATTCAGCCAAAAACTACTAAAAACTTATTATTTAAGTAAAAAAATCTTAATCTTACTTTAGATTTTGGTTTTCATAGCATAAATGGAACCACATCATTCCATTCCGAATATGATTTTGTGAAACATTATTACGGCAAAGATACTAAAAAAGAAATTTTTTGGAAAAATAGCAAAAAGCCAAAAGACCTTTCCCTGTAGCTTAGTGGTGGAGCATTCGGCTGTTAACCGATAGGTCGTTGGTTCAAATCCAACCTGGGAAGAGTACTAAATTTTAGTTTTTTTAGTATAATTTTATGTTATTTTTTATTTGGAAAATCCAATTAACTTCAATAAAAATAAAATATATGGTGATTCTATTAAATATTGACTTAATTTTAAAAAATTTTCAACAGTAAAATTTACAAAAAGGTTATGGTATTTATAAATAAAAAAAGGATATGCAGTTATAATAAATATTAAAACAAATTTTATAAAATTAAAAATAATTGAAATATATCCATTAAGTTTTAATTTATTTTTTAAATATTTAAACTCTTTATCTGATTGACCTGATTGACTTTTGAACCACATTTTTAAAAGATTATTACGATCTTGAATTATCGAATTTTCTAAATTTAAGTACGGTATAAGTATATATATAAAAAATAGGTAAATACCAAAAATATAGCCGTATATTAAAAAAAATTCAATTAAAAAATACCACAATATGTCTCTTAAAAATTCGATTTCTGGGAATTCGATGCGTGATTTCTTATCATTCAACAGCAATAGCTGTAGAAGATAAGTTGATTTAAAGACTTTTAAAATCTCCTCTGGTGAATTTTCCGGGGGAGATATAATGTTCAATATCTGTTTAGAAAGTTTGATTTTTTCTTCCATAAAAATTTTTTTTATTCTAAATGTAATAAATGTAATATATATAGATTATATAGGATGAAGTAGAGTATTTTTAAAGAGATAATTTCTCAATTTCCTCTTTTGAAAGAACAGATGCGTTCTCTATTGTTATACTTTGTTGTTGTCCAGAATTTTCTTCTTGTGCGGACACAGATAAAATTCCATTTACATCTAATGTAAATGATACTTTAATACGAGGTGTACCTTTAGGTGCTAAAGGTATACCATCTAATCTAAATAATCCTAAAGATCTATTATCCTTTGCAAATTGTTTTTCACCCTGAACTACATGAATTTCAACGCTTTCTTGATTATCGTTACCTGTTGTAAAAACATCCGATCTTTGAGTAGGTATTGAGGTATTACGAGGTATTAAAGGTACCGTTAAGCCTCCATGTATTTCTACTCCTAATGATAATGGTGTTACATCTAAAAGAACTAAATCTGTGATTTCTCCAGCAATAATTCCTGCTTGAATTGCTGCTCCTAAAGCTACAGCTTCATCTGGATTTACAGTCTCATTTAATGGTTTATTCAATAAATTTAATAATAACTCATGAATAGCTGGTATACGCGTAGAACCACCTACAAGAAGTACTTGATCTAAATCAGATTTAGATATATTTGCATCATTTAAAGCTTTATAAATAGGTTGTTCACATCTTTTTATTAATTCTTTTATAAGACTTTCAAAAAAAACTCTCTCAAGTTTTAAATCTATATTTAATATATTATTTTCTATAAAAGAAACAAATGGAATATTTATTATTGTAGATTGCATACTTGAAAGATCTATTTTTGCTCTTTCAGAAGCTTCAATGATACGTTGTAATGACTGTTTATCATTATATAAATTTATATTATACTTTTCTTCAAAATCTGAAATAATATAATTAACAATACATTGATCAAAATCATCTCCACCTAAATGTGTATCACCAGAAGTGGCTAATACTTCTAATACATTTTTACCTATTTCTAGTATAGAGACATCAAAAGTACCACCTCCTAAATCAAAAATCAGAACAATTTCATTTTTTATTTTTTCTTTATTATTTTTTTGTTGTAATCCATACGCTAATGCTGCAGCTGTTGGCTCATTTAAAATACGAACAACTTCTAATCCAGCAAGTAATCCAGCATCTTTTGTAGCTTGTCTTTGAGAATCATTAAAATAAGCTGGAACTGTTATTACGGCTTTTGAAATTTCTGAATTTAGAAATTTACTAGCCTCTTTTTTTATTTTTTTTAAAATTTCTGCAGAAAGTTCTTCTGGACTAAATTCTTTTTCTAATATTGGACAAAAAATTCGTACTCTATTATTAGAATCTTTATGAATTTTATAAGGTACTTTTTCTATTTCTCTAAATATTTCATCATATTTTAGTCCAATAAATCGTTTTATAGATGAAAATGTATTTAAAGGATTTAAAACAGCTTGACGTTTTGCTGTGTGACCAACTAATAGCTCTTTATTTTGTGTATAGGCAATAATAGAGGGTGTTAATCTAAGTCCTTCTAAATTAACTACAATTTTAGGATTTGCACCTTCCATTACAGCACATACTGAATTTGTGGTTCCCAAATCAATACCAATAATTTTAACAGTCTTATTCATATAGATTTTAGTAGCTATATTTTTTAAATATAATGTTTCTGAGATTTTAGCTTTGTTTAAATATAATATATATATATTATATAGTGTATGACACGAAATTTAAAAGTTAAACGGGATATAGCATAACTTGGTAGTGTATTTGCTTTGGGAGCAAAAGATTGTAGGTTCGAATCCTGCTATCCCGATATTGTATTATAGTAGTGCCCTCAGTAGTGCCCTCATCGTCTAGTGGCTTAGGACACTTCTCTTTCACGGAGGTAACAGGGATTCGAATTCCCTTGAGGGTACTATACTATAATACAATATAATACAATATTGTTAAAAGTTTTAGTAATGTATAAATAATTTTTTAAACATAATTTATGAAAAAAATCTTAAATACAATTTTAAATATTTTGAAATTTTTAAAGCCGAAGGGTGTATACGCGTCATATAATTATCATAAGCATCAATCGTTAATTCTCAAAAACAAAGGCATGTTTTATTATAATATTTTGAATCAAAATGATAAAACAAAATTCGTAGACAAATTCGTAGACAGAGAATTTAATATATCTTTATTTTTTCCAGCAATAGATTTAGATAAAATAATTTTTGCTATATATAATAAGCTATATAATCATAAAAAAATAATATACAAAAGAATAAGTAATAAAACTTCTTACTTTCTTTTCATGTTTATTTTTTTTATAATTTTTACATCTATCTTTTGTTTATCTATAAAAAACTACAAGAAATCTCAAATGAAAACATTTGATAAATAAATATTAAGATATTTATAAGATTATGTCCTATCAATATTATATAACTTTTTTATAAATTCAAATTTTAGAGTTTAAACTTATTAATTAATTAACTTAATTCGATTTGTAATAAATAATTTGCTTCTAAAGCAAATTCCATCGGTAATTGATTTATAATGTCTTTACAAAAGCTCCCTAACATTACATTTAATATTAGATTTTTAGTCATACCTCTTTGTTGCAAATAAAAAAATTGTTCATCATTTATTTGTGAAATTTTAGCCTCATGTTCAATAATAGAAGTAAAATTTAAGATATCTATATATGGATAAGCTCTAATTTTTGAAGTATTTCCTATAATTAATGAATCACATTGAGAATATGTTTTGGAGTATTTCGCTGTTTTAGCAATTTTTACTAAACCTCTGTAGGTATTTTTAGAAAATCCAGTTGAAATACTTTTAGATATAATTCTACTTCGAGTACATTTTCCTAAATGTATCATTTTTGTTCCCGTATCTGTTTGTTGATAATAATTTGTTAAAGCAATTGAATAAAATTCAGAAATTGCTTTATCTCCAACTAAGATACTACTTGGATATTTCCATGTTATTGAAGAACCTATTTCAACTTGTGTCCAAATAATAGATGAATTTTTACCGAAACATAAACCTCTTTTAGTTACACAATTAAATATACCTCCTACTCCATTTTTATCTCCACTATACCAATTTTGAACTGTAGAGTATTTTATTATTGCATTTGTAAATACAATAAGTTCTACAACTGCAGCGTGTAATTGATTTATAGAATACTGTGTAGCTGTACATCCTTCTAAATAGCTAAGATAACTATTTGACTCTACAATAATTAAAGTTCTCTCAAATTGTCCCGAAATTTTATCATTTATGCGAAAATAAGTAGATAGTTCTAAAGGACATCTAGTATTTTTTGGTATATAACAAAAAGATCCATCACTAAAAATTGCACTATTTAAAGCTGCAAAAAAATTATCAGAATATGGTACTACCATACCTAGAAACATATTTATTAAATTCGGATATATTTGAATTGCTTTAGAAATTGAGCAAAAAATAATACCATACTTTGCTAATTTATTTCTGAAAGTAATATGAATAGATATGCTATCAAATACTGTATCAATAGCAATATTTTTATTTAAAAATAAACCACATTTTTTAAATGTAGAAAAAAGTTTTTTATTTGAATACAAATTTTTAACTTTAGGAGTAGAATATATTACTAATTTATTTAAATTAATTTTAGTTATATTTAAATTAGACCAAAGCGGTAGTTTAATTTGTTTACATTTTTTATATGCTTTTAAACGAAAAGTATGAAATTTTTTTGATTCGTTCTTTTGTTTTGATAATATATTTATATTATGTTTAAAAAAACCTTCTGGAAATTTTAGTTTTGGTATATTTGACCAAAAGCCAAATTTATATTTTCTTAATAAAATTTTATTTAGGTTGATAGTCATAAATTTTTTTTTAATTTATTATAAAATGTAAATCATATTTATATAATATATAATTAAAATAAAATAACAGTTATGATATGTATGTAATATATATAATATATAATATATATCTATAAAACATATTTTTAAAAATTTTTTAAATACAATGATAACTATAATTTATATATAATCTAATTTATATATCTAAAATATATTTTTTAAAATAAAATACACGGATATCTATATTATATATATATATAATATAAAATATATTAAAAGATTTTATTCTTAAAAAAAAATGAGCAAATGAAAAAAAATCTAAAGCTAGCCTTTTGTTATTATATTATTACGAAAATAATAGTATTATTATACTATTGTAATGATTTATATTATGCTCTAGTTATTACTGAGTTATTATTAGGTCAAATACCTGGAGTAGATTTTGGAAAATTGCCATTATCTATAATAATACAATTAACAAGTCCTTACATACTATTTTGGAAAAATATTTTACCTCGACTTATAATTAAACAAAATGACATTCTAAATCCAAATCTATTTTTAAGTTATTCATTAGCTACACAGTTTCTAAACCCAATGCTTAATAGGATTTTAATTTATTTTGAAAATTACTTTTATTCTTTATCCAAAATGTATTCTTAATTTAATATGCTTAAAATCAGATTAAAACGTATAGGTCGTAAAAAAGTTCCAGTTTACCGAATTGTAGTTATAAAAAGTTTAACCTCAAGAGATAGTAAAACTGTTATAGATTTAGGTTATTATGATCCTATAAAAAAATATATAAAATTAAATAAAAGTTTATTATTTAAATATATAAACTATGGTGCATATCCTACAGAAACAACTCGATATTTATTAAAAAATATTAAATAAGAAACTATAACCCTAAATAAGAAACTATACCCTAAGAATGAGAAATCATAATAAAAACATTTGGGCATGTAGCTTAGTGGTTAAAGCATATAGCTACGAACTATAAGATCAAAGGTTCGACTCCTTTCTTGCCCAGGTGGGGTATAGCCAAAGGGAAAGGCGATGGACTTTGACTTCACTATTTATAGGTTCGAATCCTATTACCCCAATCGAAATCTTAATAAAATTTCGATTTTGGTATAAGATTCTTCAAAGTAATAGAGTAATTTTTTTTTTGTATTTTTATTGTAAATGGATAAATTTTTCTCCCTTAAAAAAAAATAAAGAACCCTCTGAGGGCAGGGCAAATCGTGCAAAAAATTGTTAAAAACAGTTTTTTTGTTAAAAGCAGACTTTGTACTTTGTTTATTAAAAAAATAAAAACTATGAAATTATTAGAAAACTGTAAAGAAATATTACTAAAATTTGATCTTCCTTTAATACCAGAAAAAACAGAATTTAAATTAGAAATAGAAACAATAGAGAAGTGCATAAAGTTTGATTTTGATTATAAAGAATTTATTAAAGAACTTATTAAAACAAAGTTTAATCTAAAACATCTTAAAAGATTTTTAAAATTTTTCTTAGAAATGATTACAAAATCCAAAAAAAAAAGTATTGAATACATCAAACCTCCAGCTTTCACTCTATTTAAAACACCATATATGTCTATTGAAGATATCGTAAATTTCTATGCGAAATTATATCATTTATGGTTCCGTTCATTATACGAGTACTTACTGTATCTTCTTAGATTTATTAAAGATCCTAAAGATATTGCAGCTGCAATAAGAGCGATAGTAAATGAATATGGTGAATTCGAAAGAGGAGATTTTCTTGCAATAGAAGTAAAAGAATTAATGGATCTAGTACAACGTACTTGGAGCGATATAGCATTGGAAACTTACCAAAAAAAAGCTGCTTTAGATAAACAGTATTCTACCCTTGTAAAATGGCTTTTAGGAATAGGAAAATATCCTGAGCATAATTTAGAACTTATATTAGAAGTAGCTGTTGAGTGGCTATTAATATTTGGCACTGGAGTTTTAATTTATTTTCTAATATCTTATCTTGTAAAATATGTTACAAATCAATTAAAAAAAGAAAAAGAAAAAAAAGGTGCACGATATACCCTAGATGACGAGGTACTAATAACAGCTTTTTACGTAACTATACTAGGAATATTATTAGGCCATGCATCATGGTTTATTTATAGTAATAATTATTTTTCTAAAATAGAGAATTCTATAAATAAGAATCTTATTAATTTAATTAAATTTTTAGGAAAACGTTTTCAAATTGAAGCTATTTTAAACTATAAATTTTTAGATTAATTTAAAATATATTTTATATTTATGTCATTTAGTTTGATAAATGAGGCTTTAAATTTAGCAAAAAAACTTAAATTACCCTTAGTTACAACTAAATTAAAAAAAAAAATAAGCAAAATTCCTACTTTAAATAAATTTGGAATAAATTTTACTAAATTAGCTCGTCAAGGAAAATTTGACCCATGTTTTGGACGTGACGAAGAATTATTACAAGTTATGCAAATATTAGCACGTCGCCAAAAGGGAAATCCAGTTTTAATTGGAGACCCTGGGGTTGGTAAAAGTGCGATTGTTGAGCATTTTGCAAATCAACTAGTTGCAAATTTAGTTCCTTTTGTTTTACAAGGTAGGAGTATTATTAGTTTAGATTTAACTCATATTATTTCTGGTTCACGATTTAGAGGTCAATTTGAGGGACGATTACAAAAAATTGTAAAAGAGGTTTTAAATAATCCTCATATAATAATTTTTATAGATGAAATTCATATACTTAGTGGCGCTGGATCCGTTGACGGTGGAACTGGATCTATGGATGCCGCTAACATATTAAAACCATTTTTATCTAGAGGAAGCTTTCAATGTATAGGTGCATCTACACTTAAAGAATATGAAAGATTTGAAAAAGATCCTGCATTAAGTCGAAGATTTCAACCAATTTTTATTAAAGAACCTTCTATTGAAAATACAATAAAAATATTATATAATTTGAGACCAACATTCGAGAGTTATCATAATGTTTGTTTAGAACCAATTACATTAAGGACAGCTACAGAATTATCAACACGATATATTCAGGATCGTTATTTGCCAGACAAAGCTATAGATTTAATTGATCGTGTATCAGCAAAAGAAGTAATAAAAAGAACTAATATTGAAAGAGTCTCTCTTATTAGAGGTTTAATAAACAATTTATTAATTAATTTAGAAAAATTACGTTTAGAAGCTTTTCGTCGTAATAATATAATAAATCAATATATTTTTCAAGAAATTAAAAGTAGTTACAAAGATTTTATAATTAAATGGATTGAGAATCCATCATCTATTAATAAATTAAAAAAAAAAAAATTATCCCCTCTTTCAGAAAATTTATTAGACAAATTACGACTTCTTCTTTTACAATATAGTAATAAATATTTATTTATTTATTTTAAAAATAAATTTAAAATAGCAAAAATTAATATACTCATTTTTTCAAATGAACAAAATCAATTTATCTTTGAACAAATATTTACGGCTATTTTTCTTAAAAAAAGTCCTATTTTAAGTCTATATAGAGTTTTTTTATATTTCTATTGCTTTAAAAATTTAAACATTCTTAACTTAAGTAAAAAAATTGTATTAACTTATATATATAATTATTTAAAAAAAATTAAAGACTTATTCAATAAGAAAAAATATTTTAAACAGGATATATTAAAAATAGATTATAATTTATTACAATCTAATTATAAAGTTAATACTAAAATTATTAAAAAACAAAATCAAAAATTTAAAATTTTTAATTACAATTTAAAAATTTTAAAACCATTAATTAAGAAAAGTACTCTCAAGATATTTAAAAAAATTTCAAAATTAAATTTATCTAATAAAGAGAAAAATTTTTTTTCTGCCTTTTTAAATACAACATCTTTATATAATACTTTTCAAAATTTTGAAAAAACTAATCTATCTTTAAAAACAGAAATTACATCAAATCATATTGTTGAACTTCTAGTTGAAATGCTTAATATACCAATTAAAAATGTTTCTAAAGAAGAATCAATAGAATTAATTAATTTGGAAACTACTTTACATAAAAGAATTATAGGACAAGAAGAGGCTGTTTCTGCAATTGCAAAAGCTATTAGAAGATCTAGACTTGGATTACAAAATTTAAATCGACCTTTAGCTAGTTTTTTATTTTGTGGGCCTACTGGTGTTGGAAAAACTGAAATAGTAAAAGCTTTAGCTTATACTATGTTTGGATCTGAGAAATCAATAGTTAGATTTGATATGTCAGAATTCATGGAGAAACATAGTATTTCAAGATTAATAGGTTCACCTCCAGGTTATATTGGTTATGATGAAGGAGGTCAATTAACAGATGCAGTGAGAAGAACTCCTTATTCAATAGTATTATTTGATGAAGCTGAAAAGGCACATCCTGATGTTTTAAATATATTGCTTCAAATTTTGGAAGATGGTCGTTTATCTGATACACAAAAACGATTAATTTCTTTTGAAAATACGATAATAATATTATCATCAAATGTTGCTGCTGGGGAAATACAAAAATATGTTATAAAAAAAAACACATTAGAGAAAGGAAAACTACAAAAAATAAACTTAAATAAAAATTTGAATAATAAATTAAAAAATAATACCTATACTAAAGATTCTATTAAAGTTGAAATGATCAGAAATGTTGTTTCTTTATTAAAATCTCCAATTATAGATAGTTATAATTTAGATTTAAAGAAAAAAACAATTCCTCAAATAATAAATCCTTTAAGTATGTTTGAAGATAGTTTAGATAATTCAAATATGATTAAGGTAGATTCAAGTTCAGAAGATTTAAAATCATTAGTTATTGAAAAATTAAGTACAATGTTTTTACCTGAATTCTTAAATCGATTTGATGATATTATTGTTTTTAAACCATTAACAATAGAGCAATTAAGTGAAATAGCTTCAATAATGATAAATAAATTAATTGAAAAAGCAAAAATTAAAAATATTAATTTAATTGTAGATACTAATGTAAAAGTACAATTAACTAAAGATGCATATAATCCAATATTTGGAGCACGTCCATTAAGACGTTTAATAACTAAAAATCTAGAGGATTCTTTATCAGACATTTTATTATCTTCTATAAATACTATAAATTTAACTAAATCTACTTTAAATATCAGATTTT
>JACCDY010501109.1_pt1 | contig 15221 bp, 6 predicted proteins | sample 7446391 | NCBI WGS metagenome assembly JACCDY01 (sample SAMN15323451, study PRJNA562643) | freshwater metagenome | isolation source: river surface water | place: USA:Blue River Watershed | collected 2017-08-18 | reverse complement strand
CGTAGTTGATGATGCATCCGTAGTATCCGTGATACGTGCTACTCCGCCTACGTATAAAGCTTTAGCAATGCCAACACCACCAGCAGTAGCTAACGATCCAGTAGTAGTCGATGAGGCATCCGTAGTATCCGTAATACGTTCTACTCCTCCTACATATAGGGCCTTAGCAACACCGAGACCACCAGCGGTTGCGAACGATCCGGTAGTAGTTGATGAAGCATCAGTGGTATCCGTAATACGTTCTACTCCTCCTACATATAGAGCTCCGACAACACCGGCACCTCCAGCAACCTTTAATGCACCAGTAGTAGTTGAAGATGAAGCCGTAGTCGATGAAACAACACATGCATTTGTCTTGAGATCGGCATAGCCAGTAATCGATGCAGTAGATGTATCACTTGATGATGTATATGCTGTTGCGAATGTCTTATTACTTTCATTCCATATCATACCTGAATATAAATTTTTATAAATGTATATAACTTCTCCGCTACCCGGAGGAGAACCCGATAATGCAGAACTCAAAGTTGCGAGTTTTGTAGTTCCATTATACGCAGTAATTTGTCGAATATTATTATGTGAGGTACCTCCAGAAATTCTTATCCAATTACCAGTATAAAACTCATTAGTTGCACTTCCACCATTCATATAAACATGCGTTGAATCGCCAAATGCTCCTCCAGTATGCCATTCATAATAATCAGTACCGGATGCTATATCACCAGTTCCTACATTATTATCAACTTGATAACGTTGAGCTACTACTCCAGCATCCTTAGTTCCGGACGGTCCAGCATTCAATAAAAGTGTATTATCTTTAATCGAAACGGTTGTTGAATTTACCGTAGTTGTAGTTCCATTAACAGTAAGATTACCAGTGATTACTGCATTTCCTCCAACATATGCATTACCTGCAATACCAGCACCACCTTGAACAACAAGAGCACCCGTAGAAGTAGATGTCGAAGCAGTTGAATTGTAAATCGTACATACACCACCGATACTTGCATTCTTTTCAACACCAAGGCCACCAGCAGTCAATAAAGCACCCGTAGTAGTAGATGTCGATTCCGTAGCAGCACGTTGGTATATCTTTCCGCCTACCCATAAATCATTTACGATACCGGCACCACCGGCAACACTTAATGCGCCATCTTCGGGCATTGTAGCATTGGTGGTATCCGTGATACGAGTAGTACCACCAACATATAGCTTCTTAGCGATACCAACGCCACCTGCTGTTATGATAGCACCCGTACCAGTAGATGATGCATCAGTTGTATTAGATGTATATATATACCCTCCAGCATTTAAATTTCCGCCCATACCAATGCCACCTCCAAGTCGGAATGCTCCAGTAACCGTGCTTGTAGAGCTAGTAGCATTTGATACATATAATGTTCCATCCATAATCATATTTCCTCCAATGCCAACACCACCATTTACAACAAATGCACCAGCAGAACTACCAGATGCCTGAGTCGTACTACTAATTAGCGCAGTTGTTGTTGTTAAATTACTGAAACCACTGATGTCCTTATTAGCATCCACGACAACTGCATTCGACGCTGAAACGGTTCCTGGAGTTACGCCATCTAAGTAATTGAGTTCAGTAGCACTCGATGTGACAAGAGTGGATCCAAGGATTAGACCTTTATCAACACCATTGGCATTCGTGATCGTAATAGTATCAGCAACCGTGAAGTTATCAGTAGCGCTACCACCGCCGGCAAGTGCATTCAATTGTGAAGCTGTTGCGGTTAAAAGAACACCACCGAGCTTAAGACCAATTGTAGCACCATCATGCGAGGTGACATCAAAGAATGATCCGCTATCAGTCGTTATTGTTCCGCCTGAAGCCGTTAAGCCTAAATGACCACTTGAATTAACTGCAAGTTGCGCTTTATTAGATGAACCATTATAAGTAATCTGCATTTGCGTTCCCGAACCATTAACATCGAGTTGTGCGCCAGGAGACGTTGTATTAACACCCATATTCTGATATTTATCAACATACATAGCATTTGCACCAGCGGTCGTTAGAAGCATACTAGAGTTAGTGCCATCCGCATCGATGTACATACCTGTGCCGCGGGATTGAAGACCCGTTAAAGAAACCATAGTGAATGGATCTGGAGTGACTTCTCCTAAAGGTTGAAAACTCATTATGAATTATATGGGCAGACTATATATTATATACTATGACATACAGATTACTTCTGAATCATAAAAAAAACATAAACTCATAGATATACTTAATATGCTACCATATCAGCCTTAATCATTGAATGACTGATATATCCATCAAGGAGTAAATCATTGAATTCATAATCTTCAATATTTTCTTTATTATCACAAGAAATATGTATGTATGGAAACATACTTGGTTGCCGAATAACTTGCTTAGTTATAGCATCAACATGATTTTCATATATATGCATATCACCAATCGTATGAATAACCTTATATGGTTTATACCCAATATGATGAGCCATTAATGCGAGAAATAATGCAGTTGAACAAATATTAAATGGGATTCCTAAGAACGTATCACCAGAGCGCTGATACATAGATAGTGATAAATATCTCTGATTATTTTTTTCATGAACATAAAACTGATATATAACATGACAAGGTGGTAGAGCCATCTCAGATAGTTGCTCAACATTCCATCCAGAGATGATATGTCTGCGACTAAATGGATCATTCTTTAATGAATCGATGCAGTTCATTACTTGGTCAATTCCTTCTCCAATATGAGTATTCTTTGATTGAACGTATTTAGCATTCCACGATCTCCACTGATGACCATATATAGGACCACACTTGCCTGTTTCGTAATTTACAAAACCATATGAGTCGAGATAGTCTCTCGAGGAGTTCCCCTTCCAGATATTTACATTTTGTGATTCTAAAATTTTAGAATCTGTCTGTCCGCTCAAGAACCACTTGAGTTCAGCAAATACACCACGAAGGAACATCTTCTTAGTTGTCAATAATGGGAATTGATAGAAAGCTTTCTTTGAAATTGGATCTATTCGTTCATGCATGATATACTCAAATGATTTCCCGAATGTAGAATATGTAGCAACTCCTGTTCTATTAGGTCTATAAAAACCTTGATTAACAATATCACTCATGGACTTCAACAAAGCAAGTTCTTCATGGTTAGATCTTGAATACTCATGATATGTAATATTATTATTTGTATTCTTATATACTTCCGAGAACTGACAACTCCGCTCTTGTAATAATTTAAAATTATATTTCTTGGTAGTATTATAAACTTCCAAGATATGCTTGATGATAACAACTCTGCAGATTGCCCCATTCCATATAAGATGATTCATTAATGAATCATCACAGATAATCCACCATTCATACATCGATAGATTATTTGATAGGAAATTAATGCATCCATTGATTGTCTTGAAATGAGCAACATCTTTGTCGCAATACGTTTCGTCTGTTCCAACAATACATACCTTGAATGGGTTCAATCGATTGATATCTCCAATATGATGAATCATCTCATATGAGATGATTACGATCTTATCATTCATTAGTTCAACTGCTTTATCATTCTGTGTAATTGGCATAATACCATCATTACTATCGATCGCACAAACGATGCTAAACATGGTTCCTTATACTTATTATTCTTTATGTCAATTCTATAGTGTGCGGAACGGTCGAGCTCTGAGACTCTGCTAGAGTTCTTATAAATATATATTTCTCATGACAAATTATTTTAAAAAAATATATCTTGCTCAGACTCTACGAGAATAGCCCATCTCGTAGATTCATAAGCTGATCTTGGCGGACTTCCAATGATTTGCGTTTATTAATAAACATCAATTCTTGTTCTTGCATTTCACGAATCTTATCTAACATCTCAAGTCGCTTACTACACATCTTACTTGTATATTCTATATAATTCTTATTCAAGAAATTATATAATCTCAAGGACTCAGCAAGTTTAGAACACTCCTCAAGATTCTGAATTGGCGATCCGGAATCAGCCATCATTACATGAACTGCAATGAACTTATTTCTAATCTCTTGTGATTTCATTTTTTGATATTTGAATTGTTCTTCCGATTGCCGATGGCGATAATCAAATGTATCAATCTCTGTACATAATTCATTGTATTTAATGCATTGATGATTGATATCATTATCAAGTTGATTAATATCATCCTTTAAAGTATCAATCTTTGTATTTAGATCATGTGTTCTTTTAATCAATTGCATAAATTCAATAACACTGTATTTCATTCCAAAATATACATTTATTAAACGATCGATTCCAATTGCTATACACACAAGTGTAATCAATATAGTCTTCATCGATGCTGTCGATATACTTCCATCATCAGGAATCTCATTTATCTTGATGATGGTATATATGGAGCATATAATCTTTAGCAAACCTTGAATAATACAAGCATCCGTTTGACACATTCCAACATCCAGAAACTCCTGACATGCCATATTATCCATAAATATCAACTTCATAATTCTCCAACCAAGAGCCAACATCTTGCTTGCTAGAAACATAGTTTTTAAAAATCTCAAGGATTATAATTATATATAAGAACAATCAATTTTATGAAGCCTCAGACTTAGCTTGGTCTTCGAGCATCTTCATGATGATATCAATCTTACTCTTAAGTTCTTCATTCTCTTGCATCAATCGTTTCTGATTCTTTGCAAGTATCGGAATGATATGTTCATATGATATATTATATGCCATTCCTTCTGGGCTAACATATCCATCTTCATCTACTTCTTCTACCATATTATCATCAGGAATGAAATTAACTAAATCTTCAAATCCCGATCTAATCAATTCCTGTGCAATATATCCAAAATATTCATTATCATCATTATCCTTACGATTGTATTGAACTGGAGTTGTACATTTAATAAAAGATGTACAATACTCATCTGTGAGTTCTCTAATATTTGTTTTAACACGACGATCGGACATAACATCAATACTGCCTGTGCATAAGATACGACCCAATGCGCGAATACTATAGTTATAGCTTGTTGGAGCAATTACAGGATCTACTATTCCTGTTGCACCACTGCTTGTTCTATAAGCATATGGATTTGTCATCGTGAATGCAGCATAACCAACTTCCATGGGGATTTGATTAGCAGTAGCATTACCAATCATCATAGTATTGGTCTTAACCGTAGTCGATGGTGTAATAATAAGATTTCCTGAATCATCAACTAATAAATCAGCTTGTTTAGAAACACCATCATTTGTTAATCTCAGGCAATTACCAGTAGCTGAAACAATTTCTACTTGTTGTGCTGGAGTAACAGTTCCAACACCGATAGATCCGCTTGTATTCAAATAATTTAAAGTTCCTACAGTTGTTATATTAGATTGCGAAGATGTCTGCAATATTCCATATAAATTAGTCGCATATAGATTTCTAAATGTTCCTAAATCCTTATTTATATCGGGAATCAATGCCTTCTCAGCTTCTACAACACCAGGAGCTCCTGCTGCCAATCCAGGACGATTAGCAGCAATAATAAGATCGTCTAATGCTTGTTGGTCCATTGTAGTTGTTCCAAGTGTAAAGGATGTTCCCATAGTTATATTATACACAGATGCATCTCCGAGCACCGTTAATGGTCCTGCTGTTATCTGCATCGATGGAGCTGATATTTGCGCGGATGAAGTGAATCCTGCAAATGAAGCACTACTAGATACAGATAATCCAGATAATGTTCCTACCGAAGTTATATTAGGTTGAGCAGCCGTTTGTAGCGTTCCTGTAATGGATGGAACATTCAATGATGATAAACCAATAATCGTTCCTCCATTCATTATAAGATTGACATTTGTATGAAGCGCCAATCGTTGATTGGATGTGTTGATCGTATAATCATCACTGATGATAGACAGTGTTAATGATTTAGTTCCACTATCGCAAGATATATACTTGCCAGTGTTATCTAAAATATTTATTCTATAATCTGGAGAGTGAGTAGTTCCAAGACCGATATATGTTGTATCTACATAATCTAAAGTTCCGACAGATGTTATATTTGGTTGATCGGCAGTTTGCAATGTTCCGGTGATAGATGTTGCATCTAAAGAAGTTAATCCAATAATCGTACCACCATTAAGCTTTAAGGATTTATTAGAACCAAGAGAAATATAATCACCCGATGTATCAAGTGTTATTCCACTAACTCCAGTTGATATGGTTGAACTGTTAGTTCCATCGGTCATAGCAATTGCCAATGCTTGTGTTAATCCATTAGTATTAATATCAATTACTGATGTTGGCGATGATACATTAATTCCTAAAGGCGCTGTTGTGAGTAATTGAGTCAATGTTCCTGTTCTTGTTATATTTGGCTGAATCGCTGTCTGCAATGTACCAGTCAAGGTTGTTGCTGATACTCCTGTTGCAGAAATATTATTTGAGACAGATAAATTATTTAAAGTTCCTACAGTTGTTATGTTAGGCTGTGAGGCTGTCTGTAATGTTCCTGTCAAGGTTGTCGCCGATACGCTTGATCCGGTGATACCATTCGTAACAGCAAGACTACTAAGCGTTCCTACGGATGTTATATTCGGTTGAGCCGCTGTTTGTAGAGTTCCTGTCAATGTATTAACTGATAATGAATCTAATCCAATTATTCCACCGCCATTGAACTTAAGTGATTTATTTAATCCCAATGTGAATAAATCACCAGACATATTGAGAACAACTCCAGTTGAATCTGTTGATATAGTTGAACTATTAGTTCCATCAGTCATAGCAATTGCCAATGCTTGTGTTAATCCATTAGTATTAATATCAATTACTGATGTTGGTGATGATACGTTAATTCCTAAAGGCGCTGTTGTGAGTAATTGAGTTAATGTTCCTGTTCGTGTTATATTGGGTTGTAAGGCTGTCTGCAATGTTCCGGTAAGCGTACTTGCTGATAGACTCGTAGCAGATATACTTGTAGATACAGCTAAGCTACTAAGCGTTCCAACGGAAGTTATATTTGGTTGAGCCGCTGTTTGTAGCGTGCCCGTCAAGGTCGTTGCTGAGACTCCTGTTGCAGAAATATTATTTGAGACAGATAAATTATTTAAAGTTCCTACAGTTGTTATGTTAGGCTGTGAGGCTGTCTGTAATGTTCCTGTCAAGGTTGTTGCTGATAAAGAAGTAATTCCATCTAACGGCCCAGCAATGGTTAATGCAGATGTTAATACAACGTTTCTTGTTGGTGTGATTATCAAATCTCCTGATGAATTTATAACAAAAGAGCAACTTAATAATGCGGTTCGCTGTAGTTGCAATAGATTACCTAATTGTTCTTTGAGTATTAATCGATATGTGGAAGCATTAGTTGTTAGCTGGCCAATAGAAACATCACCTAATACATTCAATGATAATAAACTCCCGACTTGCGTGATCGCCGGTTGATTGGCTGTTGATATCACTCCTGAAAGAATTGCAGCGGTCAATGTCGTTATTCCGCTTAATGTATTATTCAATAAACGAGTGTTTCCACTTAGTACTATTTCATTATTAGAAATGAGATTGAGATTATTTCCAGCTAAAGATACTTGTGTTGTTGTTGTATCATTATTTAATGTTATTGTTGGTGTCTCTCCTTTGATTTCTAACTGTGTCGATGGTGTTGTAGTTCCGATACCTATACTTCCTGAAGTATTAATATTTGATAATGTTCCAACTGTAGTAATATTTGGCTGAGAGCTAGTCTCAAGGGTTCCAGCGATCGTAGATGTTGTTATACGATTAACACCAAGCATATTTCTATTAGTATCGAACACAAATGCCTTATTGGCAACTGCTGTTCCTTGTGTTATGGCATGTAAATAATTTAATTCAGTTGCAGTTGAATTAACAGCAGTTCCAAGTAAGCTCAACCCACTTGTAATATTTATAGTTCCAAGTGTTGTAATATTTGGTTGAGCTCCTGTCATGAGTGTTCCATAGAGTGAGTCTGATGATAGTAATGTAATTCCAGATATAGATTTATCAGCATCTATAACCAGTGCCTTGAGTGCAGTTGCCGATCCAGGAGTTGCTATTGTATAATTGAGTTGTCCAGCAGTTGCACTTACTTGTGCATCACTAAGATAGAAATTACCGTTCTGTACATAAAACTTATTGGAACCAATCTTGATATTACCATTTGATGATGTTATAGATAAACCATTTGTATCAATCTGGAAGTTGGCGGTATCCAACGATAATGAATTAATCAATGATAAACATCTTCCGAATGAATCTATAACTCTTAACTTTGTCGCAGATGCTGTAGTAGAATCGCCCATTGTTATTAATTGACTGCTATCAATGCGCATAGCTTCTTCATTGTTTGTTTTGAAATATAAATAACTATTGCCATCACCATCAGTCTTAACTGATACTTCAGAATCTGGATTTGATATTGAACTACCGCCTGAATCTCCTCCGCCTCCACCGATGATAACTGGTGATGGTGGTTTATATCCCATGCTCTTGTTGATATCTCTCTATATTAATAATTCTATTCTACAGATAAAAAAACATATATGGTCATGATGTTATGATAGATATACTTACTGCTTCTGAGAATTTAATAATGCATCTGATAATAACTTGATCGTGGCTTGCATGGCATCCATCTGTTGTTGCATACTATTAACTTTATTATGTAATTCATCTTTAGCTTTACGATTGCGTTTAATAAGATTTAATAGAATAGGAATCAGACCAATATAATTAATAGTATAAACTGCACCTTCATGACTAAGCACACCATCTTCTTCCATCGGAATTAAATATCCTTCTTTATCTTCAACTTCATCTATGTTAATCACTTCCAATATTCGTTGTTTGACTAAATCTTGTGCAATAAATCCAATTTCCGTATTATCTGTCTTTTTCTTTTCATACATACATGGTTCTATATTTAATAACTTATCACAATACTCATCGGTGAGATTTCTTATATTTTTCTTAATGCGTTTATCTGATTTCAGATTTATTTCATCCTCTAAGAATAATCGTCCATTAAAGTATGCACATATATTGATTGAATTGCCACTAGAGACTTGAGTAAGATCTGTATATGCTCCAGGACTTGCGCCAAAGAATCTATAATAACGATATGTATCATTTTTTGAAACATTAGAAGAATTAATATGTAATGGATATGCTGGAGCATCTGTTCCAATACCTATATATCCTGCAGTTACGAAATTATTTACTTTGAGATGTGCAAACGAACCAGGACTTCCACCAGTAGAATTGCATATTCTCATTCCAATTGTATTTCCTAATCCATCTGCAAATAATCCATAATATCCATTATTATTTTGGTTTGTAATAACATATGATGCTTGTGATGTGCTATGAACGGCTGATATAATCGAATCGGTTATATATGTTTTTCCAACCACATGTAATGGATACGATGGTGCTATTGTTCCAATACCTACATTACCATTAGATAAAATAGTCATTCGATTATTATCATCTCCTAATGTTGCATATGTTTCATTAGTTGTAAATGTTTGGAATCTAAATTCAGCAGAACGAAAACGAATTCTATCAGGACTATTTCCAGATGATGCATCATTACCTTTAAACACTATCATTTCGGAATAATCAGCTGCTCCACCATTCCATAGCCGTTCTCCGATCACAGTCATATCATATCCTGTATCACCAGAAACACCAGCAAATGATAAACGATTACCAATAAATGTATCTCCGCCAACATATAATTTTTTTGCTATACCAACCCCACCATTAATAATGGCTGAGCCTGTTGTTGTAGATGACGCATCAGTTATATCACTCGTTGATATAACTCCAGATGTAGCTAATGACCCTGATATATTCAATACTCCATCACTACCGCAATACAATTCTGAATATATCGTTGATGGTGTATATGTTAATCTCAGACGTGTCGTTGTTGTAGATCCTTGAAGCATCTCTATTCCCTGAGTTTTTATGCTTCCACTAACATCTAACATAGCTCCTGGATTATTATTACCGATGCCGATATTACCCAATGTATCAAAGTACATCTTAGTGCTATTATTGGTAATGATACGTAATGCATGATTACTATATGTTCCCCATCGAGCAGCGAAGTTAGAGAAACTAATATCCATCATTAGATCATCTCCAGTGATTGTATTAGTCCATCGTTGAACAATCGCATAATCAGTTGAACTATCATTTGAAAGAAGAATATTAAACATATTATTTGCAAACTGAATACTTGTTGTTCCAAATGCTGCTTCGTAGTTAGGACCGATAACAATCGCTCTGTTAGGTGCGATAACTCCAGGGACTAAATCATTGATATATGTGAATTGCGAAGCCGTCAATAAATTACCACCAATGAGCAATGAGCTACATCCTACTTGCCCTAAACCTGTAATATCCTTATTAGGAGAACTACATATAAGAGCCTTACCCGCTGTTGCTACTCCTGAAGTTATACTTGTTAAATAATTAAGAAGTGTAGAATTAAATACATCACTGCCTATAGTCAGAGTTGTTAGACTTAAATTATTTACTCCAGTGATATTCTTACTAGCATCCACGACAAGTGTCTTGCTTGCAACACAAGTTCCAAGTTGTGCTCCTGAGAGATATGCAGCTTCTGTAGAAATAATATTTGTATTTATAGTTATAGAGTCTGTAGAGAGACTTGCTATGTTAGAAATTTGTCTTGAAGAATTTAATATAAGAGCCTTGCTTGCTTCAGCAGTTCCCGCGGTTGTAAGTAATAGATATCCAGCGTGTGTGGATGTTAATTGATTACTACCAAGAGTAATGGATGTAGTTGTCATTGAATTAATATTTATGATATTTCTAGATCCATCTAAGACCATTGCTTTATTGGCGGCTGCTGTTCCATTTGTGATACCACTAATGATATCAATCCCAGAAACTGTTAATTCCGATCCATTGATATAAAATCCAGTTGCATTAATAGATCCATTGACATTGACTTTATAAGTTCCTAATGAATTAGTTCCTATTCCAATGTTTCCAGATGTATTCATTAGAATTCTATCAGCAGCATTGAAGGAAATGAAAGCAAGATTATTACCATTGACATTTGTAGATCCGCGAAGACCCATTCTCAAAGTATAACTATCGGAAACAAAAGATATCTTTGATTCACCAGTAGTTGCAGTATCAGAAAATCCCATAGCATGAACATTTACAATTTCATTATTTGCATCAGTAATCATAGTTGTTGAAGGCATTGCGGTGCCAACTATTGCATTAGTAAGATAGCCCAATGACACACTCCCACTTGTTAATACTGTATTACCATTTACGTATAATGCAGTGCATCTCAATGTATTCAATCCTATAATATCATTACTCGCATCCGTAATCATTGCCTTTGATGCACTTGCAGTTCCTGCTGTCAATCCTGTTAGATATCCTGATTGTGTAGATGTTAATTGATTACCACCAATTGTTATAGATGTTGAAGATAATGAATTAATACCAGTAATGTTAATAGATGCATCTACGACCAATGCACTACTCGCAGATGCTGTTCCAGCTACTGGTGTTTGAATACGCGCAAGATTAACTAATGAACCAGCCCAATAGTAATTGGTTGCATTAATAGTTCCATTTACATTTAGATCATAATCAAAGGTTGTTCCTGTGATTGTATTAAATCCAGTCGCAATCTTTCCAGATGAATTCATAAACAATCTATATGCACCATTAAAATTCCAATAATAAGAATTAGGACTAATAACAGTAGAACTACCTTGAACGCCATGAGTAAATGTGTATGTATCACTTACCATGGATTGATATACAACTCCGCTAGGAGAAGTATTGGATAATCCTAATGATGCTAATCCAGATATAGATTTATTATCATCTACAACCATTGCTTTACTTGCTGAAACAGTTCCTGCTGTTATACCATCGAGATATCCAATCTTATTCTCTGTCAATATCGTTGAACCAATAGTTAGAGTCTTTGTAGTAGCAATATGTATGTTTCCTCCAATATATACATTTTTAGCAATTCCAGCACCACCGGCGACAACAAGAGCTCCATTTGATGTAGATGATGATTCTGTAGTTTGTAATATATTTGTAACGGAAGCAGATGAACTCATAACCAGAGTCCCTAATGTATCTCCAAGAGAAGCAACATACCATCTATGATATGTTCTTGAGTGGTACATTAAAGCCGAACTATTGGCTCCAAATCCATAGAAATCAGATGTTGTATTAGTATTAAATAAAGATATAATTCTATCCATTGCCGGGAGTCCAAAATGTAATGGATAAGCAGCAGCTGCTGTTGATCCAACTCTTAGATTTCCACTTACTATAAGAGATGATAACGTTCCTAATGATGTAATATTTGGTTGAGCGGCGGTTTGTATCGTTCCATAGAAACCATTTCCAGATCTGATAGCTTTAGCAACTCCAAGACCACCACTCAATACAACAGATGCGGCAGATGTTGTAGTAGCCTCTGTTGTATCTGTGAAGTTTATAATTCCGCTACTTGTTATTCCAGATGAACTTAATAAATTACTATAGAGAGTATCTGTCTTCAACGATGCATCTGCGTTGATTGTCATCGATGTCGAATCAACTGCAGTGAAGATCGTTTCAAAGTATTTACTCGTTTCATTCCATATTACACCTGAGTAAGGTCTATCGAATAGATTCACGGTATCATTATTCAGTGGCGTAATTGTAAATGCAGAAGATACAACAATAGTCTTAGTAGATCCAACATATGAAGCTACCTTTCTAACTTGGCTATTTATTTTTATCCACCATCCTTGATAGAAGTTATCAAACAAGCTTCCACTTGATAAAATAACATTTGTAGAAGTTGCAGAAACCACAGTTGTTGTAAGCGCGGATGTATCAGTGATGACACTTCCTGTAGTTGCATCATTGGATGTCTGATAACGCTCAATCAATATTCCAGAATTATAAGGACCGGTCGGAGATGCATTGACTAATATTGCATTATCTTTGATATTAACGATCGTGGAATCAACTGATGTTGTAGTTCCTTGAACATATAGATTTCCGCCTACATATACATTCTTTGCTATTGCAGCTCCACCGCTAACAGTTAAAGCTCCACCTGTATTAACATTTGTTGCATCTGTTGTGGATGTTATTGATGTAGCACCACTAATAGTCAATCCAGTAAGTGTTCCAACTGAAGTTATATTTGTCTGAGCTGGAGTCTGTAGTGTTCCTGTGAGAGTTGTAGCAGTCAAGGAATTTATATTTAAAATATTTCTTGAAGAATCTACAACAAGAGCCTTGCTTGCACTTGCAGTTCCTGGAGTTATACTTGTAAGATATCCAGCATTAGTAGCATTTAATGTAGATGCGCCGATTGCAATTGTTGTTGTTCCGATATTGTTAATTCCAGTTATATTCAATGAATTATCTACAATCAATGTCTTTCCAGCAGCTGCATACCCAATAGCATTTGGATTCACAACAGCCATTATAGCATTTAGATCACCACCACCCGTAACAGAAAACGTTCCACTTACAGTAAGATTTGTAGCATTCATTGACGATAATACATTTACCGAACCTGAATTTGAACCAATGGTTAGATTACCATTAGATGCCATAAAGATATCAGAATATGCAGTTGATGATGTTCCATATCGTAATCTTAAACATGAACCGTTAGCACTAGCAACTTCTAGTTGTGTAGTTGGACTTGAAGTATTGATACCAACATTAGCATATCTATCGATATATAGAGAATTAACTGTACCTGTCTTTACTACAAGAGAACTATGTCCTGAATCACTATCTAATATAAGATTTGTGGTTGGTGTATTTACACTTGTTCTTGATATAGGAACTAATGGATTTCCGGATAAAGGGTCAGTGTTTGAAGACATTGGTATCTATTATACTTAATGATATATCTATTTAGATTATCTACACAAATCAATATATCTGACAATTCAATATAGATATAGAGTAATAGTTATGGCAGCTGTTTATGAAATAGATACACCCGTTGATGATGATATCTCATCAGATCCATTATACGATATGGAAACACTATGGAAAGATACAATATGTGAATTCGCAGGGACATTCACTTTTATTTATATTTCCTTATCAGGAGTGAATCAATCAGTAATTACAAACACAGGACAGCTTGGTGTAGCTATGTGTTTTGCATTTGGATTAACTGCTGGTATTCATGTTGCTGGACGATCTGGCGGTCATCTTAATCCAGCAGTCTCGCTAGTGGCATTTCTAACAAATGTAGATTTTGATATTCGTAGATTCGCCATGTATGTATGCGCTCAGATGCTTGGCGGAGTTGTAGCATCTATGTTAATTATGAGTATGTATTATAGTGTTATAAATAATTATAAACACAAGGAAGTATTTGCAGGAACATTCGGAACTGAGAAGTCTCAAAGTGTCTCTGTAGTTTCAAGTATTATTGACCAATTCATCGGTAGTGTAGTATTGATTAATGCAGTTATGTTATCACCTGATAATCGATTCAAGCCGTTATCCATCGGATGCTCTCTTGGCGCATTAGGATTATTCCAAGGATTAAATGGATTTGCTTTCAATCTTGCTCGTGATCTTGGTCCTCGTATTGTTTCTTCGTGGGTGATTGGTTCAATCGCCTTTAGCGCAAATGACTATTGGTTTTGGATTCCCGCTGTTGTTCCATTCTTTGCAATGCCAGCTGGAGTATTCATTGCCAATTATCTAAAGACTATTAATTAAATGCTAATAGTATATAAGAAATAAATGCACTCTGGACCAATCATCTTACCAGATAATATAAAAGCACAATGCGAAGCACTCATGAATCTTGCTACCATGCTAAGATTATTTTCCATATCAGAATATGTAGAAGCTATGGATATTCAAAAACATATATTAAAAAATAGAACAAGCATCTTAGATCTACAGAAAGTGATCTATCTATGTAATCTAATTATCGAACATAAGCAAGTGCATCCACAGTTGAAGCAAGAGATAACTGAACTAAAAAAAATAATAGACATGTTCATCGTAGTAGCATCACAACCAACAAGACCATGCGGACGATGGTTGTTCTCGACATGCGAGTTCGATGATGACCAATTGTTATAAACAAATGGATGTTATAATCAATAACCAATAGACCTTGTAGTAGCTATT
>JACCDY010543685.1_pt1 | contig 15224 bp, 14 predicted proteins | sample 7446391 | NCBI WGS metagenome assembly JACCDY01 (sample SAMN15323451, study PRJNA562643) | freshwater metagenome | isolation source: river surface water | place: USA:Blue River Watershed | collected 2017-08-18 | reverse complement strand
TTTTTTTACTAATTTTATGGAAAATTCCCTTAAAAGTTGTTAAAAATATTCTACAAAAAAAAATTGAAAGTTTTATTTATTTTAAGTGAATTAATGAGAATAAATAGATGGAGAGTTATATAATGACAATTAGAGGATAAATCATGAGAACTGTGTAAAAGCAGGGATCAGAATTTATACTATGAAAGTTACTATTCGACTCTCTATTCTTCTACTCTTTAAAGTTATTTACTTGAAGTACCCTTTAGCGGAACAGGTATGACAATTAGGATAGATAGATGTATTAGCAGAAAAGGGGTGGAACCCGAAGTATGTGACTAACTCTGTCTGTTCCTAAAAGTTATTACTACCTGAACCTGCTATACAATAGGGATATTGTTGATCCGGTTCTAAACTGTGTGACACATGACTGATAGTGAAGAGGCTCGCACTGCCCTTACGGGCCGCGCTCGCCGCAACTTTTAGGAAGAGAAGAATATATTTCAGGTATTCATTTGCGCAAGGGCCTCACGGTCCGAACGGATAAATGAATAGGGGCAGTTGGAAGACTGTTGGGTGGGTTTGGGAGAAGGCCCGTCGTCTTACGACGACTCTGAAATGTCTTGAACGTTTATATAATTGATAATTTATTTGATTTTGTCTGCTGCGAAGCAAACAAAATATGGTAAGCAGAATAATAATATGGGTTAAATCCATGGAACATATTATAACCATTGCAGAAAAGATGAAGTTGAGCAAAAAAGGGTAGCTCCTTGAGATTGTTAAACGTAAAACCCGTTATTATCCAGAATACTTATAAAACCTGAACAAACTACGTAGTTGATCATGGCAATTTATAAATATTCTTTCCAAGCGCCGCAAGGCAGAAAAATAAAGCTTATTTTTCCTTATGGAAAGCCTACGCCAGGTAACATAAAAAATAATCTCTCATCGAGAGTCTATTTTTTATATTGTTCACTGATCAATAATCAATATATTACTCTAATTGTCGTGCAAGCAACTTTTAGAGTAGTATACTAAATGTTTTACTATACTTGCATATAGATTCACATATAGAGGATATACGTTCTTCAGTGTATATCAGACCTAACTACGTTTGGCTTTATCTATGGTTCCTCCCAGGCGTCCCAGTCGTGTAGTACTACTGTCCATTTAATTTTGAAAGTGGTCGTTCCATTTCAGGATTTTCCTTTAATCTCACAAGGTGTTGGATCACCGATTCGCGTCTGTACTATCTTTCTGTTATGATCGATGGTACAAACTTCTCTCACTCTATATCGCGGAGCACCGTAGCCTCTATCGCATAAAATGCAACTTTGACCGAATAGACCTGGATACTATTTCAAGTATCTCTTCCAGCTGCCCTTGACGTTGGCACTACCCTTTACGTGGACCTTGACAATTAGAGCTCTAACTGTTGCGGTCCCTGCTTCTTTTTATGGTGCATTTATACCATTTGTCCATCTCATGTGGGTGTGGACTTACCGCTATTAATGTACTTGCAAGTACATGATGTTTAAAAAGGATAAATTCAACTTTCAATTTTTTTTAGTCTCCATAAAAAAATGGGCTATGCCCCCGCTGAAAGTTTGTAGTGGTACCTCGACACCTTAACGTCTGCACGGAACGTCTTGGATCATGATTGTGGGTACCTCGTCTTGGTCGCTGCCGATGCACATGCGCCGATCTCAATTATTATACACCTATGAACGGTCAGGTGTCATCCTGCCATTTATACCCTGGCAGGTAAGGTCCAACCACTTTACTCTGGTAGGTGAGTGAGCCCCTACCCCCCCGGGTCTGGCTCTGATGATTATTGCAGATAAAATGCATTTTCAATTTTTATTTCCGAAAAAAAAACTGAAAGTGCATTTTATAGACTATTAATACTGGGGTGGAAGATAAGGAATATGAATAGAAAACCTTAACCCCGCGCGGGTGGCGCCCGCAATCTAAGGATTAAATAGCTAAGTCAGGCTGGTATACCCGTTAAAGTATACCCATGGGCAACACCAACCTTCTGCGTTGCAAGCTCCCATGTAAAAATTCGGTGTTGTATTAGAGCTTGTAACCGGTGTCCGCAATGACGTAAAACTATTTTTCGTTACAAAGTAACGAAATATAGATTTTAGCCTAATGAGATTTGCTTGCAAATCTCAATTACGTAAAACTATTTTTCATGCGTAGCATGAAAAATGTGTTTTAGCCTAATTCTGGTTGCTTGCAACCAGAATTTCGTAAAACTATTTTTTGTTACTTTTTTGCTTCGTACTATTAGATGGATTTCAAGACACAATTTCCAATTAAGGGAATAATGGTTTTTTATTTACTTATTGTAGCGAACTTCTTAGCTCCGCTTTTTAATTGTAGATTACAAGATGTATTAATTAACAATATGATCCTCAAACATATCTTCGGTTTCCTCACACTCTTCTTCTTTGTTGTCTTTGTTGAACCAGAGCATTCCGATAAAACATTTATGTATCAAGTTGCAATGGCAATTGGTCTCTATATATGGTTTATCTTCACAACAAAAATGGAAATACATGCATTCGCATTATTCATAATAGTTCTCTTCTCATTATACATGTTCAATATATACTTCGATAGAAATCATAAAGATTTAGATGAAGACAAGAAGGAGATATTTAAAGAAAATATTAATCGTTATGGATTAATATTGGGAGTATTAATAACTTTTATAGGATTTGCTTCTTATCTTGGTCAGAAAAAAATAGAATATGGTTCTCGTTTTAATTTGAAAGATTTCTTTATTGGTTATCCCGAATGTAAAAAAGAAACTCCTATTGAAGCAAGAATGGAGACTATACAAAATATTCCGAGATTCATAGCGAAAGCATTACATTAAAAAATAAATGAAAGTTTTTTGGCAAAAAAAAATAGTTTAACCTCATTTCGGAGGGGTATATTTTGTAATTAAACGACTATATACCAGGGTCGGGTCCTTAATTGTTTTACCTCTCAAAGGTGAGAGCCCCCTTTTTTGCTCTTAGGGGCAGAGTCTCAGATGTTTTAGCTCTCCGAGGGTTAAGAGCCCCCTTTTTTGCTCTTTACGGGGTAGAGTGTTTAACCTCATCGCAGAGGGGTATATTTTGTAATTAAACGACCATATACCAGGGCCCACTATTATTTTCTATAAAATGAATTTTCAGTTTTTTTACAAAAAATAAATTAAAGTTTTTGGGGCATCAACCCAAAAAGTGCAGCAAAAAATAGTTTAACCTCATTGCGGAGGGCCCATCATTCGCGCGATAATGGACGGATCACAGTTGCATATTGAACATTTACAACTCAGGGCTATGGAGACTTAGACATGTTCAGCTCCATAAGGCAGTAGTGCAACACCACACTAACTCCTTCTACAGGATTTTGGCTCCTGTTCGGCCGGCGCTGATACTTCCAAATACCAGGTGTTGCCGCCAATATATGTATTGATAAAATACACTTTCAGTTTTTTTCTCGGAAAAAATGCCCGAATATCGTCAGATAGCGCAACGCCCAATTTTTTTATTTTCTCGAGGGAAGAGAAGTTATACCCGGTTTCGTCTTGATAGCACAACGCCCACTTTAGCCTCGAGGGAAGAGTATTGCCCGGTTTCGTCTTGATATATTAGCTCAACGGTTATTGCTACTTAGCCCAATAACTGACTGATTATTTCACGCCTGTTTACTCAGCGGCCTTGTTTCGTCATTTGCACACGCTTACAGAATATCCCCCGCCCTGTAAGTAGCGGCTTTTTGTCTCGCAGATAGCACAGCGACCCGGTTTCGTCAGTTAGTACAACGCCCAGTTTTTGCCATCTCATGGGAAGAGCGGGTATATTATTCTAATGCCCATATACCAGGGGCAGTCTATAATACCAAAATATAGCAAATTCAGTTTTTTTTTAGGAAAAAAAAATTGAATTTGGTATTATAAACTATAATCAGTGGGAGGTATTGTGGTAGCGAACTCCTCCCACCCTTACAGTATGTAGCTGTAAGTAGTACGAAAGCCACTGATAAGTACTAATGACCTTGACATGGATCTTCAAGGCAACAGGCCAGTAACTGATTGCTGGATGCTCTCACGTGGCAGAATACAGGTGACGAAGCTTTCTGTTAAGACAGGAGGCGCCATTCCAGGACTTAGCTCTTTGAGCTTTGTGAGGATACGGTAATGGCTGTGGGCAGCCCCTGCACCACCTTGTAAAGTGGTTGGCAATTTCCCGAAAGCTAAAGGGAGCCGCCGTAAAATGATACACGCGGATGGTAGTTCCATCCGAGGTCCGCATGCGGCCTACGTATAAACGGATGCACTCTGAAACGAGTATAAACTACTTTTTTGTTTATCAAAATAAAAAGATTTTTTTACGTGGTTTACTCCACGTTGCCTCATAATAACTGATATGAGGGACAGGGATAATATTAGACGATCAAAATAATGGCCCTATTATGTACATAAAGTAGATAGGAGAGGGATTATCAGAATAAGCCAAATATTCGGGTTTAACCAACCCAGCCGTGTTTTTTAATTGCAGAACGGGGCAAAACTACATCCACAGAGCCGCCATGGATACCATTCCCTATCTTACTCGTGAGACAGGTCACAAGCCATTTTCGCAAGAGCTCACGCGCCTATATATCTTGGATATAGGGCTGCAAAATCAATTTGACCTTCGGTTAAAGGTCACGGTAAGATTTATACCGTTGCCCAATATTTACACGTATTGGGAGCGCTGCATTTACCATATTCGTTAAGCAGATAACGTGTCCACCGCGGCAGGACAAAGCCGTTGCCCATTAATTCATAAACGGATCATGTTTTAATGGGGACCGGGATATGGCGTCCCATTATCAAATAAAAGTAAAATTTTTATCAATTTTTTTTAGTATATATATCCATATAATAAAAAACTGAATTCGTGATTATAAATACTCTATTAACAGACGTTTACAATGGGAGCATTTATCAGTGCGATTTTCAAGCCTATCGGTAATTTTGCGAGTGCATTCTGGACTGCCCTTATTGGGCCGAAGCCAGTTGCTCCAGATCCGATCCAGATGATGAACGAGGTGGCCAGGAAGGCCGCAGAGGAGGCTACCAAGGCGACTGCAGAGGCAGTTGCTAAGGCAGCAGAGGAGGCCATGAAGAAGGCCACAAAGGAGGCTGCAAAGGCAGCTCCTAATGATCAGTGCACTCATTGTAAGGGCACTGGGATCAACCAGAAGAAGGAAGATCAAGATTGCCCTCATTGTAAGGGCAAGGGGCGGAAGCCCAAGCCACAGATGGCTGGTCACGTAGGGACTAAGGCTAAGAGTGGCGCAACTACAAAGGGTCCCCAGGGTGGATCACAAGGTTATCAGGGTAAGTCTGAGTTCTTCATTGAGGGATACGATAAGATGACTCCAGAGCAGAAGCGAGCAGCTAAGCAGGCCAAGTGGGATGAAATCCAGGCCAATAAGGCTCGCAAGGCTCTGCCAGTCATGGATGTTTCGACCTCATGGGGAGATCAAGTCTTTGATGAGCGGCAGGGAGCCGCACTCTAAAAAAAAATAACACCAAAATAGGCGAAAGCCTTTTTTGTTTACTTGGAAAAATTGAATTTTTTGTAAACCCTTTAATTACCTTTAGAATGCCGTGGCGTATTGCAGATTATACAAGTTCAGATGAAAATATTGAAAGTAAGTTATTGAATCCAGCATATAATATGACATATAGGTCATTGACAATGGTCTTACAATTAGCCAATGACTTGTTACAATATTATTCTGGTGAGTTTATTGTTCCAAACGAGTTTAAATTCAAGAAAGAGGAAAAAGGTGAACTATTAGGGATTGGGCACATTAAAAGAAGTTTCATTATCCCTGGAACAAATACTAATTGTAATGTATATATCATTTATGTTAAACCATATAAGGCACCTGTTGCTCCTTTGGACCAGAGAAGAAGATCTGCTCGTAATAGAGAACCTGTTCATTATGGTGAAGATAATTTCAATTATGAGAGATGGATGGAAAGACCAGAAGAAGAAGATGAGGTCGAAGAAGTTGTGGAAGAAGTAGCAGAAGAAGAGGAAGTAGAATTTATTGAAGTAATTCGAAATCTCAATAATTTCCATATTGCTCCTCCTGCACCTGCTCCTGCAGCTGCAGCTGTGCCAAGATATCTATTAGGTGGAGCTCTATATTAATAAAATTGATTAAATTTTTTATTGTTTTTATTCAATAACAGTTAGAATGAGCAAGACCAAGCATAATAGTAAGTTTACTATTGTGGCGAATCCTTTCACTCTTCCATTTGAAGAAATCATGCTACATGTTTCGGAAATCCCAAATGATGATTTCGGATTCATTGGAGGTATTGATTCAACAGGAAGAGTCTGTGTTGCAGAAGAAGAAAAACTCTTCAGAGGAAAACCACTAACTTTCGTTTCATCTTCTTATGATACAGAAGATTTCGATCTATCTCTTAGCCCTAATGGTTGGCTCGTCTTTGAAGAAAGTCGTACCACAATTAGGGAATATCTATTCCAAATTTATAAGGTCTTACGTTCTTTAGAACAACAATTTAAATTTTATAGACCAAAATTTGAGAACTATTCTTCTTCTCTACGCATTGGATATGTACAAGGAGAAGATTTAACAATTAAAAAACAATATATTGATTACCTACATGCGCCTAATAGTCGCGGTATTGGATCAGTATTCTCAGGCGGTGGACGTACTCAAGAATTTCTAACAGTACTTCCAATCCCATCTCATATTAGCACATTCCAATTAATGTCGATTGTTCTTCAATTGACTAATAGGGAGTGTATTAAATATATTATTACATCAAATAATTACTCATATCGATTTAATAATCGACATGTTGAGCGGTGTGCAGCTCCCATTATTGAATTTCTCAAAACAGAATATGATTGTCTTCTAATTGAAGGTAGTCCAGATGAAGATCTACCCCTTATCAGCGGTCAATTAGCAGCACATTTAGAGGTTCCATCTTTGCGGAACGTTTCACATTGTGACTACAAAAATGTTCGATCTGAAATGTCAGATAAATCCCACTCTTCAGTCTGGCTATTCATCTTTGATTTCATGCATTATATGGAAGATACAGATATTCTTAGCGGTTCGCACTTATACAAGGTTCACGGACAAAAAGAAGAGAAATTTATAAATACATACAAAAAAGTACGTATTGGTCTCTAAATGACTGTGCCTGTGCCAGTGCACGTACAACATTTTTTAGTAATATCCGAATAAACTCATAACCCATCGTCTAAATAACTCCCATGATGAAAGCGGACGATCACGCTGATAAACAACTAATTGGCTCTCTGTTACTGTCTTCTCTTGCTGTAGCTTAGCAATCATACTCTTATACACTGCAATCAAAATCTGATGCTCTTCCTGGATTCTTCCAATCTGTTTAATGTATTGAGACTGTACGTTCTCGATAAGTTGATAAGTCCTCTGACTCTGTACATCAACCCTACTTAGATTCAACTTCGTCGAAAAGCGATTTGATGCATTCAGACGATTATAAATAGATCCATTCCTCAACATATAAGATGTGAAGAGGGATGGAATGACCGTCACTATGACGATCCTCCTTGGTCTGCCTTCTAAAGGCACAACCTTAATAGTCAGGTTCTTCGTCGTTAGACGATTACCTGTAATTGTAATAATATGCCCCTGATGAATAATATTATCAACCGATAATACAAATCGATCAATATCTTTATCCTGGGCAAATAGACCACGAATCTCTAAATCGTGGTCCCTAATTCCAAAGACCATGTGTCCACCGCCCTCATTGAGCATTGCACACAAAGTCTGATACACCTTCCAAATTGGGAGCCAAATGCTCTCCTTGTACTCCACTTGCTGCCCCTCTGGAAAAGGAGCATACCTCATTGAGGCAATATCCTCAGGAATCTGCGGAATACTTGACATGGTGTCTCTTGTAATAGTCTTATAATAAGACTGTTAAATCAGTTTTTTATTTTTTTGATCGGGTGATATTATTTTGTGGTCTGACTAAACCTACAACGGTACCAGATACTTTATATTTAAAATCTATTACAGGTTGTTTAGTTACAGTATGTTTACCGAATTGTTCATATGAAACAATCTCCTGTTGACCAATAACAACATTTTCCGATTTGAATTCATATTCAACAATTTTAACCGCTGTTGGAAATCTATTCTTTGCCATATTCGAAATAAGAGATTTCAAATATTTTTCAATATACTGTGTTGACCGGAAGAACGCAAATTCACCACCAGAAATCTCATATGAAATTTTTCCCAAGATTTTATATTTATTTTTATCATAATCTACTACTTCACTAATAGGAAGAGGAAATGAGGGTTTCTTGAAATGAGATAATAATCCACCTCTTTGTTTACGTGTTTTTTTCATATCTATTTTTATTCAATAAAAAATTATATTACTGCCAATAACAATATTATTTCAATGATGATCATACATATGACCAAGTCCAGCTGCAATCATTCGCTTCTTCTTTGCTTCTTGCTTAGCCGCTTTTCTCTCAGCCTTTGTAAGAGGTCTATCTCCCTCTTCTTCGACTTCGCCTTCAGAATCTTCGCTCTCTTCTTGAGAAGCCATACGAGCCAATGCAGCTGCTGCAATCGCTTTACGTTCGTCTTCATCTTCGTCCAAATCGTCAAGTGAGGATTGTTTCTTCTTCTTATTTTGTTGCTTTCTTTGTGTTAGTGGTACAATAGGAATTGCAGCAGGTTTATCTACTGGTTCCTGTTTATGAGCAATAATTGCTTGTTCAATAGAAGCAGCCAACGCATTCTTTCTAAGAACTGTCGTTTGTGGTGCCTGTTGACCAATAATATGTTGTGGGTCTTGCATTCTCATTGCAGGACCATATGATTGCATTTGCTTGGGACCAAATCCACCATAAGGATTACGAGGTCTATCTTGACGTTTACTATATTCAATTGGCATATCAGACCATTTATTTTGTTCCAATGGTTCTAATGGAGTCTTACGAGGTCGCTCAGGTCTACCTTCTGGAACTTCTAAATCATTCCATTTACCTGTATTACAGGATTCAGGAGTTACAGGTACTTCCAAATTAGACCATTTATTTTTAGTTGGTACTTCTGGTACTTCTAAATCATTCCATTTATCTGTATTACAGGATTTAGGAGTTACAGGTTCTTCCAAATTAGACCATTTAGTAGCTTTCGGTGCAGATCGATGCGACATTCCTGTATCATCAGATGGACCACCTCCACGTGGCGTTTGCCTTTGTGTTGATCTTGTTGTTGACGTTGGTGGTATATCTAATTTATCCCACTTGTTTCCTTTGTCTTGACTCATTGTAATCTTATAGTTTATGTAATATATCGTTTAAGAGTTGTAAAAAATCAATTTTTTATTTTATTCTTTTGCAGATGCCAATGTCAATTGACCTTTTTCATTCAATCTTCCAACTAAATCTCCAATACCACCGCCTTTATCTTTAGTATAAAGATTCATATTTGTTTCATCAAACCAATATTTTGATCCATGCCATTCATATTCAACGACTTTTAGGATTGTAACAGAGGTTAACTCAATAGGTGGTTTATCACTCTCTTTGAATCGAGCAACAATTGATTCAGGATGTTTCACTGGTAATAGTCCTTTCATTGGTTGTGGTTGTGTTTTTTTAGGCGGTGGCATTTCAGAGGGTTCCTTACTTTTAATAGGCGTAACAACTTTAGCTTCTTCTTTGGGTATTGTGACACCCTTAATATTATCATATAGCTCCTGAAGACGATATTCAGTTCCATCACGGAATACACGACAAGCAAGACGCCCATTATGTTTCGTTGTTACATGACCATGAACAAATGCAGTTGCACTTGTAAATTCACGATATGGACGACGAGTCTCTTTTAGAATACCTTTATCTTTGTGGAAAATTGCCTCAAATATTTCGCCTTCGCGTGTTGGGTGATAAACTACTTCTTTATCAAACAACACCGCCTCTAACGGTATGTTATCCATCTTTGTTTATTTAATTATGTTGTGCCAGATGGAATCAAATTTTAGTTGGATTTAGATTTTGATCTACTTCTGGTTTGCGTTAAACGTCTTGTTCCAGCTGATACAGTTTTTTGCGTAGGCTGTAATACTATACCACTTATAATATAAGTTCCTGGACATACTGTTCCACATGAACATACCTGTCTTCTATGTGTTTTAAATTTATTTTTATTAAAAGGATCTCGTTGTTGGTATTCCTCATAATCACCACATTTTGAATATGTTGTTTTAATATGATCTACATTATATCCAATTATACGTGATGCATTAGGGTATTTTTTCAATGTATTTTCAATTATATCTTTCTTCAAATATTGATCAATATAAGATTGTGCACGTATAAATGAAAATTCACCAACCTTTAAATGTATAACACCTGCAATTTCATACATCTTAGTATCATATGAAGTTGATTCAGTGACATCCAACTTATATTTAGGGTTTTTAGATCCATAAAATGGTTTTTTTATTGCAGTCATAATACCGCTTCCACGAAGCGTTTGGGCTTTAATTCTATTAAAGCCTGAACCGCCGCCTCGACGTGTTTTTCTGGAATTCATTCTATTATACGTCCTCATAAACTTTTAGAGTACGAGCTGATGGATCAGTTGCACCTTCAATCCAACGCGGCATCCACTTATAGGGAATGACTTGGCCGCGATCCTTGTATAGAGATTCAAATACTTTGCGATAATAAATATCTTCTGGTGTTTTTGGTTTCATATGAGTATATGTATTGATTGTAGGTAAGTTTACTATGCGTTCCTGGATCTCGCCGGCGGCAGGCGGCATGATACGGGACGCCTCAAGACGTTCCTGGATCTCTTGATACCAAAGTTTTGTCGGACCGGAAACGCCATCAGAGAATGCCTCTTTTTTACGCCATAGAACAGCATCAGGAAGAAGTCCAGTGCCAGCAAATGCTTCACGTAAAATCCATTTCTCTACTTGTGATCCTTGAATAGGGCGTCGTAGACCAACATCAATCATATGAGCAACATCCACAAATGTCTTATCGAGGAAAGGTGTTCGTGGCTCAAGTCCATGACTACTAATTGAACGATCAGAGCGAAGAACATCGAAATAACAAATATCTTTTAGAAGACGGATTGTTTCAGATTCATACTCTTCATCTGAGGGAGCTTTATAGAAATACATATAGGAACCGAAGACTTCGTCTGAACCATCTCCATTGAAGACAACTTTACAGTCTGTCTGTCGGCGAATCTCACGGGCAACCAGCCAATTACCAACAGAGGCACGAACACTTGTTGTATCGAATGATTCAATGTCTCGGATAACTTCAGGAATGGCAGCGAAGAATTCTTCGGGTGTTTTAATAATTTCATGATGATCGGATCCAATATGATCTGCGACGAGTCGAGCGAAGCGAAGATCTTCGGATCCTTCGAAGCCAATACTAAATGTTTTGAGAGGAGGTGCACCAGCTGCGCGAAGTTCTTCCGCGACAAGAGCAGCAATTAGGGAAGAATCGATTCCACCACTAAGGAGCGCGGCCACCGGCCGCTCCGTTAACATACGCTTATGAACAGCAGCCTTCAATGCATTGCGAAGAACAGTCTTTGCCATTTCAACATCCTTAATTGTGCGATTATCATTTTGCATTATAATTGTTTTATCATCGGGATAAATATGATATTGTGTACGAGCCATCAGATTGAGTGATCCAAGATCATAAATATGGTAATGACCAGGACTGAATTGTTGAATAGATTCAAATTCATTAATGTCTGCGAGACCTTTTAGTTCAGAAGAAAATCCAAGAAATTCATAATCCGAGAAACGACTATTAGAGGGGCATGTTCCAATGAATAGTGGACGTACTCCATAAGGATCGCGACCTACCATTAGGGTTCCACGTTTGAGATCAAGAACGACAGCTGCGAAGACACCATCAAGTTCACGCCAGAAGAGTTCAGGACGTTCGTGGAAATATTCATATAATTGTGGTAAGACTTCACAATCGGATCCTGAAGTTAACGTGAAGTTGTATTTAGCTGCAATTTCCTTGTAATTGTAGATTTCACCATTACAAATGGTAACAATATCATTATAAATGAAAGGTTGCATACCTGCGCTATTGAGACCATTAATGGCGAGGCGTGTGAAGCCGAGTATGACTTGATCAAGGAAAGTCTGTATACGTGTTCCTTCTGGTCCACGGGCTTCTAGACGTGCAACAAGTGCTGCAGCTTGTTCATGAGTTAGGGGAAACTTAGTTCCATCGACATCTGTGCCTTTAATTAAACTCCAAATTCCACACATTCTATATGAGATTTAGGGTTTTGCTTTATATCGCGGATTTATTTGCGCTGTGTTCTTCTGCGTCTGCTGCTACGTCTGCGCTTTCTGCGGCCTCCTCGAATTTCTTTAGTTTGAGCTGCTTGTAAAGCCTTCGTTTTTTTACTACTAAATATTTCACGTAAAACAAGTGGATTATATTCAGCCGTGTAACTTCTTCCAAAAAATCTACTGACAGGATTTTTTTTATTGTCAAGATATGAAATATAATTATTAATAATAGTCATAACATCATCTATTTTTGTAATTGTTGTATCTGGTTTGGAAGAATTTAGCTTTAAGCCCTCTTTACGAAGACGATCAAGTGCATATGCTTCAACTGTCATAGTTATATCAGGTGGTGAAAGGAATTCCTCGACAGGAAGTTTATCAATTCGTCCATATAAAATTTCATATAATTCACCTTCTTTACCCCTAAAATCGGCAACTTTTGCATTCACTATTCTTTCAAATTGTTCTCGCTTTGCTTTTTCAGCGGCTATTTCTGCCTGTGTTTTTGCACGTTCATTCATATTTTTCCTTTGTTTGTAAGTATAATTATTATGATATGCATAGGCTGCCGTCGCTGCACCTGCAAGTCCGAGACCCGCTGCAATACCTTTACCCATGCCCGCACTTGATTTAGGCAGAGCACGTGTTGCCCTACTGGCAAATGTTTTACTATAAGGTACTAATGACATATATATCTATATATTATTAGTATTTTATTAAAATGTAGTCATAATAGTAATATTAATTACTTCTATTACGTCTTGTTTTACGCCGGGTTTGTTTACGCTGAGTACTTCTACGCCGTCTACCGCCTCGTTGCCCTCCAGCTTCGCTGGAGTATGAACCACCTTTAGTAAAGTTGATTCTGGGACCCGCAGGAGCAGATGGTGTAGTAGATCCAAACCAGCCAGATTTAACAGGTGCTGGCGTTCTATGAGCTTCAAATAATGCTTTTATTTTAGCTTCGGATGAAGTAATAATAGACTCAGCATCTTCCAAACTTGTAGGATCAAATGCACCAAGCATGAAATATTGATTTAACCATTTAGCATAGTTTTCAAGATCTCTAAAACTTTTTGGTTTCTTTGGATTATTTCTATTTCTAAAACTACTTGTTATAGCACTATTCTTCCCCTTATCAAATTTAGCATATGCAAGATAATCTTTAGCATTTTGTATAACTGTTTTTACATCTTTAAAACTATCAGTTGTAATTGGTGGAAGAGGACCAATTGGTGTTCTACCAGTTAATGCATGTCCTAAACCAGAAACAGCTGATCCCACGCGACCTGTATAAGCTCCAACTCTTGATGCATAATCTGATGCATAATCACCAATAAATTTCGATTTTTCTGTAGCATACCCCATTAAAGTCGCATTTGGTCTTGTAGCTCGGTAATTTTGAAAACCTTTATATGCACCAATGCCTGCAGCTGTACCAAGGGCTGCAGTTCCAACAGTTGCTAATCTGCGTGTTGCCATATCTATATTATGGACCACATTATTAGAGAGGAATGGATTTTGTGCCGCCGAGAATTGTAATTTTGGACAATGATCAAACAACCGGCGATTACGATATATTTTTTAAATGGTTGTATTGGCTGGAATCGACACATGTCAAAAACTATCTTGACATAATTCCGATTTTGACCGCATTTACCAAAATCTTCGAAGAGGTACATATATTCCGTCCGGGATTGCGCCCATTCTTAAAACGTCTTGCAGAATTAAAAAGAGAAAAGAAGATTGATTATATTGTTATATATACGAATCAATCTGAATCAGCAAAATCTTCGCTCAAAGATATCCGTGGAACTCCCATAACAATACCATTCTTATTACAAATAATGTATAATTGTCTTGCTGAAGAATCAATTATTGATCTTCGTTTAACTCGACCCGATGGGCCTATTCCAATAAAATCATTTAGCCGTGTATTCAATGCTCTTAATATTCCTACTAATTGTAATGCAGCAGCAGAAAAAACTTTATTTTTCGATGATCTCATTGAACATTGTCCAGAGACAGATGATGTTGATGCAGCAGAAAAAGGACATGTACGAGTAGCAGATTATAGAGTACCTTTTGATCCATATTTATTTCTACGTCTTTGTCGAATAACGATATCAATTGCATTAAAAAATAATACATCAGCACGATATTATAAGAAGGGTTGGGCGGCTCGTGATCTTCATTTAGCGAGATCAATAACTGAACTTTTAGAGACAGAATTATTTGAGGAAATGTGTGCACCTTATAGGAAATGTGTTCTTCAATTTGGTGATCCGCGATCCCATGGTTTCAGTAAATATATTGAACATGTTGAGCGGACATTTAATGATGTTGAACAAATAGAAGTGTAGAAGAAATGGGGAAACGAGAAGCGAAGACCAAGGAAGAACGATTAGGAGAGGGAATAAAGATTTTGAAGAAGTTGCGAGAACTGGGAGTTCCTCGAGACAATGAAGGATTCACAGAGACAGAGAAGATTATTCGGCGATGGATTGAAGACGGTTTGGCCGTTACGGAAACTCGGATCAACTTTTATCCGTATGATCGTGAAGGACATTTGACATTACCTTCTTTAGCTGGAACAGAACCGACTTTTATTTTACGATTAGTAGCTAATCAATAAAAAACTGATAGGTATTCATGCTAAAAGGTCTTATAGGACTTTTAGAATGGATAATTCAAAGAAGGTAATTAAGGGCTTAATGGGAGATTATGCTCTTTATCATAATCTCAAGAAGGAAGTATATGATATTTTGAAGCGTCGTCGACAGCTTTATATGTGGGAAAAAATGTTGGATGAAGAATCATTTACTGATGATAGTGT
>JACCDY011038249.1_pt1 | contig 15252 bp, 18 predicted proteins | sample 7446391 | NCBI WGS metagenome assembly JACCDY01 (sample SAMN15323451, study PRJNA562643) | freshwater metagenome | isolation source: river surface water | place: USA:Blue River Watershed | collected 2017-08-18 | reverse complement strand
TTTCATGAAGAAAGAAATGCTCTTGGCAGAACGCGCTAAAAGCTGCACCACCATTGATCTCCCTTACGTTGTTGGGGAGTAATCGACATTGCCTGTGGGGAAACTCACAGGCATTATTTTTTTGTACTCACAACCCGGACACCATGACGACACAACTAACTCCCCAGCAAGCCGCTATGGAGCGTCTTGAAAATTTGCTCAATAGAACTGCTAAACTCTATTATGGAATTAGAACCCTTGTAGACTGTACGCTTTGCGACGCAGTGGATTTTCCGAAACGTAGCAGTCCGGGTCCTGATTCCGATCTCGAACGCCCTTTTATTCTGACTGACGAAGGTCTGATTGTGCTTACTCAACTTCGAGATGAACTTCGTGAATTGGTGATTTACTACACCAATCAGAAAGAACAATTTTCTGCTTCTATGGCGGCAATCACCGATCGAGTTAGTGCTATTCAAGAAACACAGATACAAGAAATTCCAGAAAAGGAAACTGTTGAAACACTGCGTGAACGTATTGAGCGCATAGCTGCAGAAAACGTTAATTCCGTCGATGATGTTTTGGAGAAAGGACCTCATGTCCACAAAACAATCAGGCAGGACCGTAACGAAGTGCTGGCGGCCGCTAGCAAGCTGGCTATGGGTCTCGATCCGGCTCAGCGTATTGCTAAGCCAAATACTCTTCCGGCTGCTCTTCCGGCAATCGATCTTAACAAGGACGATGCTGCTCCGTTGCGCCCGCTTGAAAACAGCATTATGCGCTTGCTAGGGCCTAACTCGCCTTTGCTCGACATCTTCATGATGAGTCCGTGGCTAGCGAACGGTAAGGGCTTTGTTACGGTTGGTACTCCTGGTTTCAATTGGTACAAGGGTACTGATCCGATGGAGCGAGAGCCTGCTGCTCGTGCTTCTCTTCCCTCGGGCTTCTACTTCGGTGAAGATGTTCCCAAGTACGTTATTCTTCGCATGTCGAAGTGCATCATCATCTGGGGCTTTGAACTCGAACCGGAAAGCATGTCGGTATATATCGCCGGAACATCGGATGCCAATCCTGATAGCGTTCGTTGGTTTAAGCCTTCTGATCTAGCTGCTTCCCATACTCGCCAATTAATCGGTGAGTTGCTGGAAGCTGTTGAGAAACATAAGCCTGTTGCAAAATAAGCTTAACGGCATAGAGAGGAGAGCGAAAGCCCTCCTCTCTTTTATGCTGTCTTTTTTTTTTAAGCTACATCTTTCCATTTCTTTTCAGAACTGGCTAGCTTAATGTCGTACTTGTTTTCCTTGTACGCTGTTCCGTTATAGAGCTCAGCAAACTTAGCCCAGTCACCGCGTTTAAGAGCGGCATGCATAGATTTATTTGCCTTGATGAAAGAGATCATCGCTAGGAACTGAGAGGATTCAGATTTTGCCAGCTCAATCATCATCTCTCTTGCAGACTTGTATCCGCAAGCAGCATGATTGAAACCCATGAGCTGATAGCCGCCGTAGCTAGCCTATTGTGCAGCAGCTTCGACGTCAAAATCCATAGCGAGGTTCAAGCGTGCCCATTCTTCGGCACCACCCTTATAACCACCGCGCTCAGAACTACAGAGGTTTCCGTATTTCTTCTCTACCAGCGCTAGCAGCTTTGCGCCAGCATCAGCACCAGTCGGCAAATCAACACCGAGTTTGATAGCGACATTGATTCGAACAGCCGGGGTAGCAAGAGCTTCACCAAGCTTGCGTTTAAACCAGTGACGCTCAAAGAGAATCTTTACACTACCATCTTTGAGGAAAGATTCGCCATTGGTCTCTACCTCAGCGACAGCCCGAACATAGCTCTTGGGAACACCAAGTGCCGTAGCTGCTTGCTCGAAAGCATTTTCAGACACATAGCGCGTATCGGCATACTTGTAAAGCAGTTCTTTAGCAGCGCCAATAGTTAGCGCGTTGGCCGTAGCATAACGACCCAGAGCGATATCGCAAGCATTACCCCAAGCACCATCGATCACCAGATCAGGTGCCACGTTTTCGCGCAAAGCGCGTTGTAATTGAATTACATCGGATTTAGTCACTTCGTTCTCCACTACAAACATAAACCCCTCTTACCCCTTGCGGAGTAAGAGGGGGGGGGAGGGTGTTCGAAACTTAAAGCCTGTAAGCTTAGGCGCCGAAGTAATCCAGCACGCGCTTACGACCTTCAGCCGTCAGACCATTTTCCAGAGCCTTCTCCAGATTGACTTGACCCATAGCCAGACCACGGCTCTTCGGATCAGCCAGGATGTGCAGCATCTGCGTCAGATTGGCGAACGCCTTGCGATCACCTTGATGCAGCGTGATGTTATCCATGAAACGCATGCGATAACGATCGCTCATCGCGCCCGTCTTGCCTTCAGCCTTGAAGATGAAGAGCAGAGCGGTGAAGAGCTGGGTAAAGTACTCTTCCTGGCGATTGATGATGTTCTGGATGGCACGATACAGAGCGACTTGCTCGCTCACACCAACCTTGGCATCGACCGGACGACGCGGAGCCATGGTCTGAAGATACGTGCGAATGCGAGCGATGTCGAACTGGTTAGCCGGCGGAACATTCTTCAGAATGGCGTCGAGCTGTTCGTTGGTCGTAGCATTGGCAGCGACCGGCTGGGTGGCTTCCACAACAACGGGCTTGTCGACGACAGCCACAGCCGGAGCGGGTTGAGCGATCGGTTCAACGATCAGGTCTTTTGCTTCAGGCTCAGACTGGGTCTGCTCAGCGCTTTCCTGGACCGTGGTTTCCGGCGCCGGTTCTTGCTGCTGTTGTTCGCCTTCAGTTGCACCCGTGGCAGTTTGCGCAGGGGCTTGGGTTTCTTGCGTTTCTTGAGCAAGAGCTTCAGCCTGGGCGGCTGCTTCCATGTCTTGCTGAAGCTGCGTAGAGCTAGCTTTGGTGTTATGTTTACCCACGAAATTTCTCCGAGAAAAGTGAGACGGAATTGATAAATTCAACAAAATGAGGAGTAGATCCTCTTATCGCACAGAATAAGGGGTCATCGATACAAAAAAACCGGCTGTGATTCCAAGCACGGCGACGTGAAGAAATTGATCGATCAGAAAGGATGCACGAGCACTGTATGTCTTCTGTACTGCTTTAGCGTAATCGATGATGAAATGAGTGACTAGCTGAAGTATTGCAAGGGATAAGTATCCGGTGATGGCGAACACAATACCAGCGTGAATCATCGAGTGTGCGAATAGCGTCGGAAGCCAAAATTCAATGTAGTTGTTTTTAGGATTCTTGGTCTTTGATAGATATTCCCCTTGTAATGGGAAATCAGCTAGGCAATGACCGAACAACAACATAAAAAATGTTTCTAAGAACAACAACAACATTACAGATGCTTCCACTTTGATGGCCTTTAAATGATGGATAAAAAATAAGAATAAGCGGGTGACGAAGCCCGCTTATCTTTGCTCGATTCATTAGTGTTTCACAAAAATGAAACCACCCATGTTCCCTTCATGATGCTTCACAGCGTATTCGATTTCTTCCACACTGATGCCAGTGGCTATGCTGACATCTCCGACGGTTTTAAAATCGTGTGAAGTTTTCATACCATTCCGATAACAGCGCCAAGGAAACATCTCCTTGAATGCTGCATCTTCATATTCACTTGTTTGCACGTCCGGCACACTATCGACAACAGCGTTCATGAAGGTCTCCGACAGATAAGCATTTTAATGAAGACAGCATTAGTCTTCTATAGAAAATGCGCTATTCTGAATCAGTAGCCTTACCTACGCCGTAATAGGGTTCGACCAAACCAAGCGCAATCATTTCATCATTGACAGACCGCGATAAACCCGGATGGTGTAAGACTCCTAAATAGCGACCATACTTTTCTTTTTTGTCCTTCAGAGTCTCGATGCGAACGTTCGCCCCTTCCGGAAAAAGGTCTTGCAGGTAAGCGATGGCTGCCTTACCAGCTTTGGTAGTCTTTCCTTTGGCGTTAATACCATTCATTCGAATCTTCATTGGTTCGATTCGACTATCGCATCCAAGGTCGAGCTTGACGTGTACCGTATCTCCGTCCAAGATCTTAAGCACCGTAGCATCATAGACGTAGTCACGTTCAGGGTATTTGTAGTCAGAACTCATGATTAACCTTCTATTTCCTTTACTTATAAATAAATAACATAATAAACCCACACCTACGGTGTGCTGTTATTCACGCACGCTCATGAGTCCTGTCACGGTGCTCACATATAGATAATAGGCGACATAAAGAGCCTCCAAAAGGAGGCTCCTAAGTGCTTCGTCACCTCGTCATCAGGAATCAATTACCACCTGGAATCAGCTTCATGTTTACTCCGATTTTATTTAGGTGAGAAGATGACTGGTGCTACCGCAGTCACGGTGGCTGAGGCTACTACAAAGTTGGTAGCAATATTAGTCAGCGATAGACATTTTTGACAAAAGTCATTAACCACGACGCAGCCAATTACAAACGGATAATAAAGCATGATTCCCCCTTGTGTGAAAGTTAATCCTTCATACAAAAGGCTGGCAGCATAAGAGGAGGGCCTAAGCCCTCCTTTAGTCAAACATCGGGATTGAGGCGATCACACAGCAGAACAACTGGGGAATACATAGCGAGCGTTGTAGTTCTGTCAGTACCGCGTTCAAGTTCAAGTTCGTTGTTGGTGTATTCATTCTCCACGTAGATCTCTACCTTACCTTCCAGCATCTCCTTGATCATTGCTAAAAGAATGGTCTTACCGCTACCAATCTTTCCTTCAACAGCGATACGAATAACAGGACGGTTAGTACCGGCTAATACGTTAGCGGCAATTCCAAGAGTCATGTCGTGAGCGACGGGCGGTTCGTCATCGAAATTGGGAACCATCATTAACCTCCATTGGTGGGTATAGCAATAATAATGGCGCCGCAGTAAAAATGAATACTAGCAAACATAAAAGGCGGGGCTTTCGCCCCGCCAATATGTCGCAAACTACATAACGTAGAACAACACAGCGATGACGGTAACGTCAAGGATGTGCAGAAATTGATCTTTGGCAAATGGAAATTTGCCATCAGTTAACTTCCCTCTACATTTAAGATCGTCGATAATGAAGTGTACGACGAGCTGATATATTGCTAATCCTAATTTAAACGTGATAAGGTACACAATGCCCGCATGAATCATCGAATGCGCAAAAAGCACAGGTATCCAAATCTCTTTAGGATTTTTAGTAGAGTTCTTAGCGCGTTGCATCTCCGGACTTTGGAAAGCGTAATCGGCTAAGCAGTGTCCAAACACTAGAAGAAAGAGTAATCCCCAAAAGTGATCAAGATTGAGGACGAGAGGTTCAAAGAACAAAATAAGACCATCAATCATGAAGTCCTCCTTAACTACAGCTTACAAAGATGCAATGCTGATTATAGCCACTGCACACAAGATCTGTTCTAATTGACTCAAATAAAATAATTTTCAAACACATATTCTCCCATTGATGTTAACCAGGAGAGTGAAAATGAACCGTGCCGAAATGCTTGAACAATACTTCGCCTTTCTTGAAAAGGAAAATCTGGAGGCGAAAGACGTCACTATCGGTGCCGGTGGTGCAATGATCATGCACGGCTTACGCGAAGAAACGCGGGATATCGATACTGATATCCCCGATGACGTGTTTGCAGAAATCAGAACACGCGGACTGCCAGAAAAGGAAATCCGGCCGGGAGTCTTTGTTATCAGTTACAACGAGGTCATCGATCTCCATCTGAAGGAAGACTTCGATGAAGTGGAAATGATCGATGGTGTCTGTGTCTCGACACTGGAATCGATACTTGCCCTGAAGAGAATGCTCAACAGGGAAAAGGATCAGGCCGATATTGCAAAGATCGAAGAAGCAATCGCTTCTTCTAACAAGTTTTAAGGGGAGGTTTATCATGGGTTTCTGGGCCAGCATCGACATCATCAGCACTAAGCTCAGTGCTTATCTTGACAGCGTTACTCTTGCTGCCGATCTTAACGTGAATGCCATCGCCGATGAGCGCAAGAGTCTTTCCAGTTCGGCGCTCGATACGTATTCTGGCAGTCTGTTGTGTACTGGTATCAAGCCAGAGCACCGTGCATTGTTTGCCAATGTGCCGTATAGCCGCTATCGGTGGATCATTGGTGATAATATCGAAAAGATCTTTGCGGCGATGGGGCTGCCTACCACTCAGGCACAAGCCTACAAGCTCGCTAACGAGCTCAATCGGAAGGGGGTGGAGGGTGCGTTGACCAAGGAGCAATTGAACGCTCTACGCGGCTTCTCTGCAGTCCGCGAGCATTTCGAGAAGGTATCGAAGTGGTGCCTCGATGCTCGTGAAGTTAACGACATCGTGAAGGGTAATCTTTCACTGCTGGAAACAGTGACGGATGAAGAAAGGGAGTTTGCAAAGTCCCTCAGCTTCGACTGGCACTACAGCTACTCCGATGATATCGAGGTTTATCGTCGTGGTAGCGAGACCCACAGCAAGGTCAATGACCATGTGCGCAGCGTATTGGCTGAAAAGCCTTATCTGCGTAAGGTGGTTGAAACTGTGGCTATTGCTAATGGTTTCAACGCGTCGTTCTTCACCGGGCGCTAAGCCGGCATAACCAGAGAGGACCCTAATGGGTCCTCTCTGGCAAGCCTAACTATTTTTTTTCGTTTACATCAGCTGGTCTTTGATGTTCAGACGAGCAACCTGGATACCCTTGGAGTGAGCAGCCGACATGTAGATATCCAAGAAGGCAGATCCATAATCAGCCACAGCCATAGACAGACCAGTGGGGTTGTTTGCCAGACGATCACCAAGACAGATGCTGCAATAGTCGGTGTGACTATTCTTACAGGTCATTGGAGAACGCAAACGAATCGGTTTATCAACATACTCGCTAACATTCTCCTTGGTAATCTTGGTAATACCGCCATTATCTTCAATGGCGCTAAAACCAATAACCCGAGCAGCATCCTCTTTCTTAAAGAAGGAGGGAAGACCAACGGTAGAGCCGCAATCAGGACTTGAGATCTTCAAGTTACCCGATGCGCGGAAGAGATCCTTCACGGCCTCACCACCAAGCTCAGTTTGTTTACCACGGTTAAACGAGCCAGCACGAAGGGCATTGTTCATTGATGGGAATTTTTCAATATCCCAGCCTTCAGTCAGCGAACGCTCGATCAGGTCAACATCGACTTTTTCCTCGATGCCAGTTTCAGCACCATACATCAGGAAGAGACGCGGTCGAACAATTTCACGAGACTTCGACGAAGTAAGGAAGTCTTCACCGCGATCGCCCTTCAGATACTCTTTATCGTACTCCTGAAGTTTCTTAGCGATATCGGCAACCACTGCGCGGTCGTGCAAGCGCCCTTGGTTCTCAGCGATAAGCTTATCCCGATATTCTTTCAAACCAGGAGGGGCAGTCATCGTTTTACGAGTATCGGCTGGCGTAAAGAGTTGCGTATACGCGACCAAAGAAAAAGCACCATCGCAGAACTTCAGGTACTCATCAACGTATAGCGGCTCTTTCAAGGGATCGGAATTGTCAGAAGCCTGTGCCTCTGCAATAGCGTTCTCAGCCGGGCGTTCTTGTAAAAGCTGTGCAATGATTTCCTCAGTATTCTTGGTTGAGATACGGCCAGCCATGAAGGGGATCTTGTTGTGGAACGGACGAATCAGCATGATCTGGTTAGCCATGACATTACCGTACGTCGTATCTAGCGGCTGATAGACGTTTGGTAAGTCACCTACTTCCAGATGAATTAATTCATTTCGAGCCAACAAGGGTTTTCCAGGCACGCTGTCTTCGATCAGAACAAGCTCTTCGGTATTGTCGGGATTGACAAAGTAATGAGCATTGGGAAGCTGAACGAGTCGATAAGGATAGGGTTTCTTTTTCCAGTCCTCAGGACTTTCAGCTACCAAACCGAAGCAAGCAATGTTCCATGCAGTAATGAGGTATGTCTCAGCCGCTAAGGCTTTGAGATAAAACTCTCGTTTATTCATAGTCGTTCTCTTCTTTAAACGACAAGACCAATACCAGAAGCAACTTCATTTCGGTATTCAATCAAAGTCTTTGAAATTTCATACTGAAGCTTGGTGATTTGCTCAAGATCGGTGAGCGACTTACCAACACAGTCCATAATGACCTGTTGTGGATTGACAAGTCCATTTTCACTAATCAGAGCAAAACCAATGCATTCGTAAATCATCGCTTGAGTCGGCAAGGAAAGCAGATATTTTTCGTTCTGCTTATAGTGGTGCTCGAACGGTAAACCGATAGCTCCTTCATCTTCGAAAAGATACTTGTAGCTCAACATCTCTTGACCCTTAATGACTCGGGCGTATTTATCCATCTCGCGATAGACATCACGCATTGCAGGATCAAGCTGATCGGTTCCAACTTCAAGCTCGACTCGCCGAGCAAAGTAGCTGCGCATCGTAGCAATCACGCAGTCCGGGATAGATGCCATGAACATCATGGAGTCTTCTTCAGCAATAGAAGAAACCAGAAGCATGCAGCGGCCAAACTTATCCAGATTGTCTAGATCGTCGCATTCCAACGTGTCGAGACATTCCTGTACAAGCTCGGTGAATTCAATTTGTCGAACGAATTCAAGGACTTGGATGTAGTGAAGCATAGTAGCGTCTTCACTGAGCGTGATTTGGTGCTCAGTGGTGATCTGCTTCAAGTACGTCATGGTCAGTTTGTGGATGGCTTCATTACTTGCCATGCTGATTCCATCACCAGCACCATCAGCGCTCACCATGAGGTCTTCAAAACCAAGCTGATAATCTTCAAGGTCGTACTTGTCAAACAAATCGTGGGCACGCTCATACAGCGCCATGAGCTCAGGCGGCACTGCTAAACTGAGGTGATCTTGGAGGATGGGTAGCATTTATACTTCCTTGTGTGTTTCTATAGACGAACAAACCAAGATAAATACTTTGCATGTAATTATTTACCTGGCTCTGGTCATTCTGTAGTACGAACATTTAATTGGCGTCTTTTGACGTTCAAAAGATTCGCCTCATTACATGTAACTTCAACCATCGTTGGACTTAATCACTATCATGAACAAGAATTCCACCCCTAAAAATCCAAAACTGAATTGGCCGAAAACTCGCGAACGTCGTGCTGCTGAGCTTCAGCACCGTACTGCCGCTCTTGGTGCGGTGGCTACTGTTGGGCAGATGATGACTGCAGCATCGGCTGTCCCAATGCCGCGTTCGCAAAAGCTTTTGGCTGATGCCGCTGAAGCTGCCAGCAAGGGTATGGTTGGACAGCATTCGAAAGGCAAGAAAGGCAAGAAGCGTTCTTGGCAGCGTCACGCTGATGAATATTTCGCGAAGAACAATGCCTGGGATGAAGTCAACGGCATCTACCTGGCAAGCATCAACCTCCTGAAAACTTCGCTGGCCCTCACGCCTTTGCTGCGCGAGCAAGAGCTCACCAAGCTGGTTAAGAACAAGCGCCTGCTGGCTCGTAACGTTATGGCGATTACTCGCGATACGCAAGCGCTGGCCGATGAAGTGACGAAGATCCGCGCCACCCATAAGGACAAGGATGGCGGCAGCAAGTCTCAAGAAGAGATGATGGATTCCTGCATGGTCTTCTCGCAGTACGTCAACTTCATGGAGCGTTACGATAGCGCTCTGATGCCGCTGATCGTTCATGCATCTGAACAGCTGCAGGAAGCTCTGATCGAGCTCGAAGTGATCAATCCTGAACTGGCTAAGCAGCTCAAGCAAGATCTGCAGAAAACGCTCAATTCAATTCAGGCTATCGTTCACACCGTTACTGGTGGTGAAACCCCCGTTTCGCCCGATGCCGTTCAAGAAGCCGCCCCTGCCACTGATGCGGCTTAAGGAAATATAAACCATGAGTGAAAATCAACAAGAAGCCGCGCAGGAAGTACAGAGCACTGGTGATACACCCACTCCGGCTCCTGCTCAGCCAGAAGTTACCGGAGGCAATGGACCGGTTGGTACTGGTGCTCCCCAGCCGAAAGAACGCCCGGTGATGGTCGGACAAACGGTTGCTGCTGCTACCATTGTTAGTCCTACCGATTCTATCGACGGGATTACGACTGGTCCGGTCGAAAATAAGAACGTTACTCTGACCATGGAGTACACTACTCCGCCGGTCGACCTGCATGATCGTAAAGATCTGACTGGTGCCAATGAAGTGATGTTCTTCTTTGCTGAACGTAGCAAAGCCGTGGACGAGCGTATCCGCGCTTTCGTTTCTCCCTCTACCATCCGCACTGGTCGTGGTGCTGATTGGAACGAGAGCATTGTCGCCGCAGCCAGCCGCAGCGCTTACCTGGATAACCGACTGGAAAGCACCACGCGTCGTGAAGGCGCCAACTTCCAGCAGTATCTGGAAACGGAATCTGCTAAGCTGGGCTTTGCTGCTCCGAAGATCGCCGAGTCTGGTGCTGCCGGCTATACTGGTGAAAAGGCTGTGATGCGTGTTCGTGCCATCATGGGTCTTGGCGGTATCGTGTCTGTTCCGCTGTGGCATTCCGGTTTCTGGATCACGCTTCAGGCTCCGACTGAAAGTAGCTTGATCGAGCTGTATCGTCGCCTGCAAGAAGAGAAGATCGAACTCGGTCGCGAGACCTTCGGTCTGGTGTTCTCCAACGAGCAGAGCTACATCAACTCGTGGCTGCTTGACTTCTGTATGGAGCACATCTACGAGACCAGCGTGCGCGTCGACAGCAACCAGGAACTGCGTCCGCTGATCAAGATTCAGGATCTGAACATCCTCTTCTGGGGCATGGCTTGCCTGATCTGGCCGCGTGGCTTTGACTACGTGCGTTCGCTGACCACCAAAGAAGGTATTGAGAATACCCAGACCATCTCTGCCAAGATCAACCTTGGTAAGCTGATGTGGGTTGACAATGCAAGCTTTGATGACAAGGCTCGTAACCACATGGCTGGTCGCCAGCGTGGTAAGATGACCATCGATCAGGTGAAGGAATACCAGCGTAGCTTTATTCCGTCTCTGGCTGAAGGTCGGCGTGTTGCGATCAAGGAAGGTCTTGACGTCATCATCGCTTCGACCGATGTCGACAACTACATCGCCGATGGCGAGAACTGGATTGCGGGTATCGTGCAGACGGTGGACTCCACCTTTACGCAGGCTGCTCCGAACCAGGAAGAGCGTAACCGCATGATCTCTACGCACGCTCGTGCTAGCCGTCTGCGCAACTACGGTGCTTGGATCAAGTCTATCGTTATCGATAACTTCGAGAACGAAAGTCGCATGGAAATCACCCAGATTCTGGATGTGCTCTCCGTAGACGAAGATGCGACCAAGCTCCTGGAAGGTGAGATCACCAAGTTCATTGATGATTCCACCCGTGCTCTAATCGCCATTCCTGAAACGAGTGGTAAAGAAATGGGTCTGCCGCGCTTCCCGCACCTGATTCCCGTGGACGTGGTTAACACTTTTTTTACCCTACTCGCGCAGCGCGTCGCTATCATCAGCCGCCGTTAACCGGCACTTACGAACCTCTGCACGTAGGTGATTGGAAGTTCGGCAGTGACGTTCGTATTGAGGAGCACATCGACGACATCTCTAAAGTGCCTAAACGCTTTGTGAGTACCGATGTGCAAATCCTCTTACGAGAGAGATACGAGCAGTCGCATGGTATCTACGATCATAAGGCCGCCGATGGCGATCACTTTGCTCTAGTAAGGCATCACTGGTGCGAAGACGCCATCGGTGCGTCTCGTTTGCGCGAGCGCATGGAATCTTTCCTTGAGGCGCGTGTGGGACAAAACTTCCACATGTCGTTCCAAGACTTTATCAACCAACCACCATATGTCTGCGATCTTATGTTAGAAGTTCTTCAGACACGTGCTCCGGCTCAAGAACAAGAGCTGCAGAACGTTTTGGATGAGTTCAAAGATAAGGGAAAAGCTAAATAGTTTTTGCAATGACTGAGTGGGGTAGTAAAAATGGAAATGGGGCTTTTTCGAAAGGAGTTGGATGAACTTGCCAGGCGCTATGGTTTTCAAGTGACCGGACCGGTCGAAATGGAAATCGCTGGCGACGTTAAGGATGAACATTACATCCATCCCAATGCTGAGATGCGTGGGTTGGAGATGTTTAAGGCAGTTCGTGAAGTCCAGCCCGTTCGTCTAAAGATCAATATTGAGGCCAATAAAACTGGTCCTTGGCGACATTCAAGCAACGATCCTCGTCGCTTGCATCCTGATCTTTTACAAGGGCATCAAAAAGCCTTATTTTGATTGCAGTCTTGCCCTTATGGTATGTGGAAACACAAAGCAAACGCATGTGACAATTTGGCCTCACGTCTAGATAGACAACAGGCGAAAACCTCTTTTTACGTACGTGCTTATGCCGAGCTAGATTACCGCCTGAAATAGGGCGTTATAGTTCGAATGTGTCTTACTACCAGTTACACTAAACGCTGAGAAGCGTCGTGTTTCTTTTACAATTTGGTCTAGTCTTTACTCTAGGATCTCGTGATAGAGAGATGAGTAAAGGCGGCAACGTATCCTTCAAGGTTACAACTGGTTAAGCGAGGGAAACCTCGCTTAGCCTTTTATGCTGTCTATTTTTTTTTTGCCGTCATAAACAGAGGGATTTCTCCCTCTGTCGATTAGGCATTAAGAACAGCCATGAGTCTGTCGAGCTTGGTGTAGAACTCTTCAAGAGTACCGTTATTGGTGATGACGATATCTGCATCTTCGATATCCATCTTCATCGATTCAGGATCTTCTTTCTCAAGACGACCACTAGCGTCAATGAAGATAGCCAGCCTAACCATCCCAGCAGCCTTGAGTGCTTGGAACTCTTCCAGATCACGAATACCACAATAGACATCGTTCTTGCTAAACAGTTTAGTACCGAGACGCGTCTTGTCAGGTGTGTTGTAGTCGCGGATTGCTTCATACCAGTACTTGCGATGGTTTACACGGTCAGCAAAGCACTCTTCAATCGTCTCGTAGCTATGACCTTCCTTACGCATTTGTTCAAACAAGAAAAGCTGGCAGGCAAATAGTGAGGACGAGGCAAAGCTAACACCGTACTTCGCTTCCAGATACTCACAGGCAGTGTCCTTACCGTGCTGCTTGTGACCAAAGATGATTACGTTATGCATGATGGCTTTCTAAAGATTGGTTAATAAAATAAAAGAGGAGAGGGTTTCCCCTCTCCTCTTTATGATGGTTACTTCTTAGTCTTCTTCCGCTTCGAACGTTTGTGCAGTAATTTCTGCAACAGCTTCAGCAATACCAACACTGTCATCAATCATTTCCTTTAGATCTATGGCTACTTGAGCCAAGTTATCCTGACGGTTATACGCCTCTAGCCATTGAGTCATCTGAGGCATGTGGAACATACCAGTACAGAACTCAACAGCGTTCGAAGCACCACCGGAAAGATTGATGCCCTGCATTCGACGCACACTTTCACTAACACCAACGATCGTCAGCAATTCTTTCTTCGTAGTCTCTTTAGAGATATTGAAGACAGACTCGCCATTCGGATAACTTGCAGAAACGTCAAGGTCACCGATATGGATACGAATATTGCTAGCGATCTCTGGATACTCCATGATCATCTTCAGACCATTATCGTCCACCAGATGAGCTGGCAGCATAACGATCCAATCCCTGAGAGAGATAGTCTTCGTATCGAAATCCAAAGACATTTCATCAGAGGTTGTACCAATTATCTTTCCGCGCTGCATTACAAAGTAATGTAGCTTATCCACCACGCGTCGAGGTTGCGAGTTGAATTTGCTATAGTCGCTCATTGCTGCACCAGAAGGAACAGACACCGACAAGTCTTTAGTTTTCTCATCGAGCATTTCAATGCCGACGCAGTCAAAGACGTTGTAGATGATGTATTCAATCGGGTGGAACTTCTGCATGAAGACGTGCCAATCGGCCTTAGCCAAATGATCCGCTGCAGAGAACTTGAGCTTACCGCGTTTCAAGACCTTATTGAGAATGGCATCAAGACCATAGGAGCGTTCTTCTTGCTTGCCAGTACGCACTTGCTTATATGCACACATGGCGTCAATAACGTAGAAGCTTGCCGGAGTAAACACCGTGTGCCACCGCGCGTGTGGAGCAACAGGTGTTACCTTACCAGACGCAGTTACCTTCTTATCAGCACCTTCACGGAACTCAAAGAAGCGATAATTGCGAGCAACAGCCGGATCAGACCAAGCATCAGCAAGCGAGTAGTTATGGAAGGTCAGGGATTCGTTCATCTTTTTGATGTCGAATGCCATGTTCCAGAAAGTCATGAAGTCAGGTTGCCACTCATGTGCTTTCTTGAGAGTATTATAAACGACTTCACCGTCGTTATTAACTAACTCCACTTCCCACTTGATGTTGCGGTCTTTAACGATATTGACAACCATGGGGCTGCCGTCTTTATTCAGCTCAGGCGTACCGTCTTTCTTCAGTACTGGCTCATCTTGCCCTAGATACTTGATTAGGGCTTCTTGCAGCTTCTGGATCTTATAGTCGTCATCACCACCTACCGTTTTCAGGAAGTCGCGCACTACAGCCGTGTAGATGCGATCCTTAAAGGAAATGGTCTGCATGATCACTCGACCGTGGCCGTGGATCATATCGGTTTCAGTATCGGAAGCAGCAATCGAGGAAGGTGTGTTCAACTCAGGCCAACGATCACGATAGACTTCTTGTTTGATAACAGAAGTCGAAAGGATATCGCTACCATAAAGGTAAGGATTTTGCGCCAGCTTTTTATGCGAGCCTTTGAAGCCAAACATCCCCAAAGCTTTAGAAGCTTTTTCAACCAGTTCTGCTTGTGTGCACTGGTATTCTTTCAGCTTGGAGATATCCTCCCATTCTTTCTTTTGCTTGTGCCGACGGAAGCCTTCCTTAGTAATCCAGAAACGACGCTTGTAATTCTTCAGCAGCCGGATATTCGGGATCTTACGCTTGTCTTTGAGATGGATAACTTCCTTAACCAGATGGTAATCATCCATGCTTCCTTTGATGGGAGGAATATAGACGACATGGCGACATTCGACGCCCTCGATGTCTTCTTTATTGAATTCGGGTTTTTTCTGTGACATGATTGTGCCCAGTTGCAATGGAAAGCCCGTTATTATGAACAATCCCTGCAGTTTAAAGGTATTCTTGTGATGGTGGTGCAGGCGATTATGCCCGCTAGTCAAATGAATTGAGCAGGTGGTTTTTTTAAACACGAAACCATCGGGATAGGCTGCACTAACTTAACAATTAACG
>JACCDY010901942.1_pt1 | contig 15262 bp, 17 predicted proteins | sample 7446391 | NCBI WGS metagenome assembly JACCDY01 (sample SAMN15323451, study PRJNA562643) | freshwater metagenome | isolation source: river surface water | place: USA:Blue River Watershed | collected 2017-08-18 | reverse complement strand
TTTCCATGGTCTTGATCACGCCGTCTGGGTTGATCACGAAAGTGCCGCGCAAAGCCAAGCCGTCTTCTTCGATGTGCACGCCAAAAGCGCGTGTCAACTTGTGTGTGGGGTCGCCGACCAATGGGAACTTGGCTTTGCCCACAGCAGGCGAAGTCTCGTGCCACACTTTGTGAGAGAAGTGGGTGTCGGTTGTCACGATGTACACCTCAGCGCCGGCCTTTTGGAAAGCTGCATAGTTGTCAGCGGCGTCTTCAATTTCGGTGGGGCAGTTGAAAGTGAATGCAGCTGGCATGAAGATGAACACGTTCCACTTGCCCTTGAGGCTGGCTTCGGTGACTTCGATGAACTTGCCGTTGTGGAAGGCTTGGGCTTTAAAAGGCTGAACTTGTGTGTTGATCAAAGACATGTGGTTTCCTTTGGTTGGTTGATAAAAACTATCGAATGAGAAAAGCTCATTGACGTGAATGATAGCCAAGAAAAAAAGCTTGGGTGATTGTTTGTCTCAATGAGGCTGATTGAGATTGCCTAGGTTGAATACTGAGTTGGGTACATGAGGGCCGACGGTGCGTGATGTGACGCGTGGCGCAATGCCGCGGCTCAAGCGAGATGCCACGGGCACTCGTGGCGGTGGGCTTGCTTGTGGTGATTGATCGATCAGGGACTGGAGCGACAACTTACCTAACAGGCTCAGTAAGTGCTCTTTCAAATGAAGCCAAAGAGCTTGGGCTGAGGCTTGTTGGGCTTCCTGGCTGGCTATGTGTGAAGACTCGAAGAGTTCCGCCACATCGCGCAAAGGCAAATTCGCGGGTTTGTGGTTGAGCGTATAACCACCCCCAGGCCCACGCACCGAGCGAACAATGCCGGCTTGTCGCAAGCGCAAAAAAACTTGTTCTAAGCTAGAGAGCGAAATCTGCTGTCGATGTGCAATCGTGACCAAAGACACTGGGCCCGCATGTTGATGCAAGCTCAGGTCGACCAAAGCGGTGATGGCCATTTTGCTTTTTGAGTTGAGTGGCATGAATTGAAAACGAAACAAGCGCAGAAAATATATAAGCGAGTAATGATAAAAACAAATTGAATCAAAACATCAGAATATCTACATGTCCTTTTCTATTGGCCCCATTGCTTTTCCTTTTGCACCTTTTTGGTTGCTTTTGCTCTATTGGCTGGCGATGTGGCAGGTGGCCCGATGGGTGGGGGCTGAACGCGCTCAAGTGGCCAAAGATCATTTGCAAGCGGCGCTGTGGGCCGCGTTGATCGGGTCGAGGTTTGTGTTTTTGGCGATGCATGCAACGCTGTATGTCGATAACCCATGGGCGGTGTTTGACATTCGAGATGCGGGCTGGCATGCCCCAGCGGGTGTGGCCATAGGTGCAGCTTGGCTAGGCTGGCGCATGCGTCGGCACTCAGATTTGCACCGTCCTGTGTGGCAGGTCAGCGTGCTGGCGGTGGTCTTGTGGTTTGGCGGTACGTGGTGGGCCGAGCAGCGTGTCGCGCAAGCCATGCCCGCTGTGGCCGTAGAGTCGCTCGAGCGAAGGCAAACCCAAGCGCTCAACACCTTGTTAGACGGCCGCCCTGTGGTGGTCAATCTGTGGGCCACTTGGTGTGGGCCGTGCCGACAAGAAATGCCCGCACTTGCGCAGGCTCAACAAGACAACCCACATATTCGATTTGTGTTTGTCAATCAGGGTGAAGATGCCGCACACATTGAACAGTTCATCGCGCAGCAGGGATGGGCCTTGAAAGATGTGTGGCTCGATGCGAAAGCACAAACGGGCAAAAGCGTGGGCAGCCAAAGCTTGCCCACCACGATGTTTTACGACACTCAGGGCCAATTGGTCAGAGCGCATGTGGGTGTGCTGACGTCCATTGCCATTCGCGCGCAGCTGTTGCAAATGGCGGCGGCGAAAGAGCGTTGAGCCGTATCATTCGCACATGCATCGCACCTTGTGGACTCTCGTTCTCGCGCTATTGCTGCAGCTCACAGCTGGCAGCGGTTGGGCATCGGTGTGGGTTAAAGCGGATGCTGAGCCAGCAGCGGTGAGTGTCATGCATTGCCATGAGTCTGGCGGGTCTGGGCAAGTCAGCGATGCAGCCTCGGCCGGGCAAACAGGTGTGCAAGTGAGCAGCCACCATTGCTGTGCGGTGGGTATCGGCATGGTGATACCGTGGACATTGCTCAACTTGCCGCAAGCTGCGCCACGCAGCGCAAAGCAGTTGTGGGGAAGCTGGCAAGCTAGCCCACAACTACGGCCCCCCATTTGATTTTTCTGAGTTTTGTTTGAACCCGCCCGCCGACACATCGGCAGGGCTTTCATCGACTTGCGCCCAACAAGCGCTTAGGAAACATCATGACATTTGCATTTCAACATCATCATGGCGCGATGCTGCTCAAGTACAGCGGCATCAGTTTTATTTCGGGGGCAGTGAACCACGGCTTTTTCAGCGGCGAGCGTTCGCTGTGGACGGCGGCGATTGGTATGGCGCTGTTTGTTTTGGGCGCACTGTTAGAACACCGCTTGAGCGACAGCGACGACGAGCCAGAGCAAACGGGCTTGCTGCGCACATTGGGCATCGGGGCCTTGCTCTCGATCGGTTTGGGCTTTTTTACAGGAGGCTTGCAGCACTTCCCTGATTCGCCCGCACGCAGTGCGTGGGTGGTGCCCTTGGGTTTTCTCATTTCGGTCTTGGCCTTGGCGCTGAGCACCAGCTATGCGTGGCGTCGCAGCACCAGTGCATATGTGCTGGTGGTGGGCGCTTTGGTGAGCGTGGGCAGCTATGGCGCGTGGCAGTGGTTGGTGCATCACCCCCAGTTGGCTGCAGCAGATGGCCACGGCCACTCGCACGGTGAGGCTGCACCGGCCGCACCCGAAGCTGGCTTGAGCGCGTGGGCTATCACACGGAGCGTGGAGCTGCGCATGGACGACCAAATGCGTTTCACGCCGAACCGTGTGGATGTGCAAGCGGGCGAAACCATTCGCTTTGTGTTGCACAACGAGGGCCAAGTCACCCACGAAATGGTGCTGGGTGACGAAGCACAAATCAAAGCCCACGCTTTAGCCATGCAGCAAGGTGCAGGTCATGGTGACGGGCACAGCCACGGCGCAGGTGCAGCCATGTCAGTGCCTGCGGGACAGCGTGGCGAGCTGGTGGTGAAGTTTGACCAAGTTCAAACCTTGCAAATGGCGTGCTTGGTGCCTGGCCATTACGAGGCAGGCATGCGGGGCACGGTGAATGTGCAAACGACGCCTGTGCAAGCGCAAACGCCACCACCGGCTATGTCGGGTGGGCATCACGACCACAGCCACCATAAGCACTGAGCGACCCCGCTCAACGCCCCGTTTTGCTTCTGCCCCATTGATCCATGATGCGTTGATCGCGCGCCATTTCGGCTTCCAACGTGTCTTTGGGTAATTGGCGTAAACACTCTTCCATCGCTTGTGCATCAAGTTTGGGCGTGGAGGGTTGCTCCTTGCGTGTTTGCGCTGATGCGCCATCCCACGCAAAGGGGTTGCTAAAGGCGGGCGTGTCGGGCAAGCAGTCGTCTTTGTAGCTGGGTGGGCCGTCGTTGGCGTAGGGCGTGAACGAAATGGTTTTCTCAAAAATCAGCGGTTTGCCGGTGGGCGTGGGTGGCAGTCGCGGCATGTGTTCAATCGCGTGGCGAGCCAGTTGTTCGGCTTTGGCCGATGTACTCCACAAGGTGTCGAGTTTGGCCAAGTGGCCGTCGGGTGCAATCTCTATGCGAAAACGCACGACGCCTTGGTCTGGCCCCTCTGTGGCTGTGCCCATCATGCTGCGCACCTGTTGGCCCCAGCTGTGGCGATAGCCTTTGCTGTTCTTGTGGGTGTACTTGGCGGCAAAAGCCCATTCCTCGGCGGTGGGGGCTGGCGGTGCGTCCATAGAGGCCAGCGGTTTATCTGGCACTGCCGCCGCAGTGGTGTTGGTTGGTGGGCTGAGAGCAGGTGGTGGCGCGAGGGCTTGATCGGGTGGCAGCGGCTTGATCGCCAACAGCAAAATAGGCGCGGGTGGTTCGACCGATTCGTCTTTGTGAAGACGCAGCCAGTGGTTGTGAGTACCCACGAAGAGCAAGGCATGCAAACCCACAACCAGCAACGCGGCAAATAAGGAGTGGCGTGGGTTAGTTCGCATGAATCCATAATATTAGCCTTCACTGATACAAAGAAAACCGGAGACACCATGCGCATCAAACCCTATGCTTTTTGCATGCTCGCATTGCTGAGCGCGCTCGCCACAACCCTGCCTGCACACGCCGACAACAAAGCCATTGCGGCCGATGAAATGGAGGCGTATTTGGAGTTTGTGGACTACGGCGGCGGCGTGATCTTTGCCGAACAAATTCCCAAAGACGAGTGGCCCAAGATGATGGTGATTGATGCCCGCGATGCCGCGCAATTTGCCAAGGGGCATATCCCCGGCGCGGTCAATATGGACTGGCGTCAGGTGCTGGCCAAGCGCAACACCATTCCCAAAAATAAGCCGGTGCTGATTTATTGCAACACCGGCTCGCTCTCAGCCCAAGCGGGCTTTGCCTTGCGTGTGGCTGGGTGGGACAACGTGCGCATTTTGCAAGGTGGCATGGAAGAGTGGAAAGCCAAAGGCGGCTTTGACGCTGCAAGCAAGGCCACCAGCAAAGCCAAGCACTGAATGTGCGCTGGCTGTGAAGCCTCGGGCTGTGCAGCTTGAGCCACATTGCACCGCCGCTGGCGCTGTTACTCTTCGAGCATGCTGCGCAGCATCCACGCAGTTTGAAGGTCACTGATTTAAGTCATGCGGCTGCCGCAAAAGCTGCGTAGCATGCGCCGCATGAAACAACCTACCTACCTTCTCTGCGCCTTGCTCATGTCCGCCAGCGTTGCGTTTGCAGCGCCCGTGGTGCTAGAGCAGCCTTTGCCCACACTCACACTGCAAGACCAACACACCCAGCCTTGGGGTGTCAAAGCCGACACTCGCCTCGTGGTGTTTGCTGCGGGTCGCAAGCCATCGAATGTGGTGATGGAAGTTTTGGGCGCACAAGCCAAGGGCTTTTTAGAGTCGCGTCAAGCGGTGTACGTGGCCGACATGAGCCGCATGCCTGGCTTTGTCACCCGCACCTTTGCCTTGCCCGCGTTGCGCGAACAGCCCTTTGCCGTGGGCGTGAACTTGGATGACAAGCAGTTGGCCGACTGGCCCCGTCAAGAAGATGCTGTGACCCTCATTCGCTTAGAGGGCGGTCGCGTCAGCAGCATTGCTTATGTGCGCACAGCGGCTGAGCTGAAAACTGCACTCGGCATCACAGCACCTTGAGCGTCTTGAACACCTTGGTCGTCTTGGCCATGGCAGCCTTGGTCATTTGGCTGGCGCTGCGTTGGCTGCGGCGTGAACTCACGCCAGAACGCACGTCACACCCGCCGCTCAATGCCGATGCGTTGGCGCAGGGGCTGCATGCGGTGTCTGTGCCAACGGTGCGAGGCTGTCAGTTGCACGCGTGGTGGTGGCCGCAGCCACAAGTAGGCACGGGTGCTTGCGCGGTGCTCATGCACGGCTGGGGAGGCAATGCCAGCAACCTCATGTCTGCCGCGCACCACTTGCATGCACTGGGTTGGCATGTGCTGCTGCCCGATGCACGCAGCCACGGTTTGAGCGACGGGGACGATTACAGCTCCTTGCCGCGCTTTGCCGAAGACGTAGACGCTGCTCTTGCATGGCTGTCCAGCCAAGTACCCACCGCCAATGCCGCACCTTGGCTGTTGATGGGGCACTCATTAGGCGCAGCCGCTTGCATCTTGAGTGCGTCTAGGCGGCGCGATGTGAGCGCCGTGGTCAGCATCTCGGCATTCGCGCATCCTGAGCAAGTCATGCGTCGCTGGTTGGGCCGCTACCGTTTACCTTTTTGGCCTTTAGGTTGGGGCGTGAACCGCTACATCGAGCACGTCATTGGTCATCGCTTTAACGACATCGCTCCCATCAGCCGCTTGAAGCATGTGCATTGCCCCGTGTTGTTGGTGCACGGCACAGATGACGATGTGGTGCCCCTGCATTGCGCCCATATGCTGCAGCAATCTCAGCCCTTGGCTCAGCTCATGCCGGTGGCGGGCACGCATGAAGTGTTTGAAGACCAAGCACGTTTAGAGCAAGACGTGATGGCGTGGCTCAACACCATCCAGCCCTGCGTGTGCGCTAGCTCCTAGGCCTCAGGCTGTGCCGCTTGAGCCAGCACATCAATGACCTTGGGGCGAACAAAGCCGACCCGCCAAGCCAAACCAATGCGGCGATAAGGCACGGGGTCGGAAAACGGCAAGACGTGAATCATGTCGTTGGCATGTGGGGGCAAAGTGGCGCTTTCGGGTAGCACCGAAATGCCCAAACCCGAAGCCACCATGCTGCGGATGGTTTCAAGCGAGTGTCCGAGTTGTGCATCCGAGTCAGGGGCGCTGACTTTGGGGCACGCCTCAAGCACTTGGTCTCTGAAACAATTGCCACCCTTGAGCAACAACAGCTCTTGCCCGTCAATGTCGGCTGCGTCAATCGATGTGCGGGTGTGCCAAGCGTGTTTACGAGGCACGATCACTTTGAACGGCTCGTCATACAAATGGCGGGTGAGTACACCAGGCGCTTCAAACGGCAAGGCCAATATCGCCACATCAATCAAGTTGTCGCGCAGCATATTGGCTAAGTTGGCGGTCATGTTTTCTTCAATCGCCAAAGGCATGTCCGGTGCGCTCACTGTCAGATGTTGAATCAAACGAGGCAGCAAATACGGCGCTACGGTGTGAATCAGACCGATGCGCAACGTGCCCGACAAAGGGTCTTGGCCAGACTGTGCAAGTTGTTTGACCTTGGCCACCTCGTCCATCACCACACGCGCTTGCGCCACGATGCGCATGCCGGCCTCGCTGGGGCTGACAAAACCAATGCCACGTTCAAACAGCGGAATGCCCAGCTCGCTTTCAAGGCGCGCAATGCTTTGGCTCAACGTAGGCTGACTGACGGCGCACACCTCAGCTGCGCGGCTGAAGCTTCCTTCTTGTGCCAGGGCGATGAGGTAGCGGAGTTCGGTGAGTGTCATGAGGTCACAAAAGGCAAAAGAGTTAACCCACCAACCATAAAGAGCAAATGGCCAAGCGCCCATTGGAAATACCTATAATTGCCATAGGTCGCCAATTGATTGGATTTTTGATGTGAGTCAATAAGGGAAAACGTAGGCCAAGCACCATTGCCCCATCGAATTGATTTTTTCGACAAATTGAAGGAGTAATGATGATGTTGAAACGTTTGACGGTTTTGGGGCTTGCCCTCTTGGTTGGCCTGCCCATGTATTCGCTGGTTCAGGCTGAAGGCAAAGAGCCCATTTCCCCCATCAAGGCCTACAAGTCGGCGAGCCCCGACATGGTGGAGCTGGGTAAGAAGCTGTACTTTGACCCACGCTTGTCGAAGTCGGGCTTTATTTCGTGCAACTCGTGTCACAACCTCTCGGCAGGTGGCACGGACAACTTGAAAACCTCGATTGGTCACAACTGGCAACAAGGCCCGATCAATGCGCCCACCGTGCTCAACTCCAGCATGAACCTCGCACAGTTTTGGGATGGCCGCGCAGCCGACCTCAAAGCCCAAGCGGGTGGCCCGATTGCCAACCCCGGTGAGATGGCGTCTAACCATGAACTGTCGGTCAACATCTTGCAGTCGATTCCTGGCTACGTCAGCGAATTCAAAAAAGTGTTTGGCACAGACAAGATTGACATTGACAAAGTGACTACTGCAATTGCCGAGTTCGAGCGCACCTTGGTCACGCCCAACTCGCGCTTTGACAAGTGGTTGGCGGGAGACAAAAAAGCGCTGAACCAACAAGAGCAAGATGGCTACAAACTGTTCAAGTCGGCCGGATGTGTGGGCTGTCATAACGGTCCTGCGGTCGGTGGTAACTCGTTCCAAAAAATGGGTTTGGTTGAACCCTACAAAGGCGCTACAGGCGATGGCCGTGCTGCTGTGACCGGCAAAGATGCGGACCGTTTCAACTTCAAAGTGCCCACTCTGCGCAATGTGGAGTTGACCTATCCCTACTTCCACGACGGCGAGGCCAACACCTTGTCTGAGGCAGTTGATGTGATGGGCCGTATCCAGTTGGGTCGTAAATTCACTGCCGATGAAAACGCCAAACTCGTGGCCTTCATGATCTCGTTGACGGGTGACCAACCTAACTTCAAGATTCCACAGCTGCCTCCTTCTTCGGACATCACACCACGTCCACAACCATTTGCTAAATAAGCATTTCTAAAACACCTCAGGTGTTCATCCTTTGGGCCTCACGCGAGTGAGGCCCTTTTTTATTTGGTCAGAATCAATTTGCCGAAGCGGGTGGTTTGTAGGCGGTAGACCTCGCCAAGGTGCACGATTTCTAGAACGCGTTGCCCACCCATCAGGGTTGTACTTTCCACACGCAAAGGTTTGGTTGCAGCAGTTGGGTCAGCTGCTGCAGATATTTTTTTAACTGAGGGTGTGCGGCGCTCTGGGTTCATGCGAGGCAAGTCATCAAGGCTTTTGGGCGATGAAGTTCACCTTGCTAAGGCCTGCACCTTGCAAAGTTCCCAAAGTTTGTAAGACGCGTTCATAAGCAACAGCACGGTCCCCACTTAAGCGAACAACGGGTTGTGGCGTTTGCGCAGCCGCTTGCTCGGCTTGTACTTTTAATGCGTCCTCTGACATCGCCTTGCCATTCCAATAAGTTTGACCCTTTGCATCTATGTCTAAGCGAACTGGTTCAGCAGGCTGTTGAGGAGCTGCTGTGCTGGCGCGTGGGAGGGTCAAAGGAATTGCGCTTTGAATGGCGGGCACAGCCAAGATGAAAACAACGAGTAATACCAACATCACATCGATCAACGGCGTCATGTTGATTTCGTTCATCACCTCATCGTCTGCATGTTCAGGAAGGAAGGACATGCTTAAACTCCTGCGCTGTCACGCTTACCGACACGTGCACCAGTCACCAAGAAGGCATGTAAATCGTGCGCAAATCGGTTGAGTTGTCCCAAGATGAACTTGTTGCCACGAACCAGAGCGTTGTAGCCCAGTACGGCAGGCACAGCCACCACCAAACCCAAGGCGGTCATGATGAGCGCCTCGCCAATCGGGCCTGCTACATGATCCATGCTGACTTGACCCGATGCGCCAATACTGATGAGTGCGTGATAAATGCCCCACACCGTGCCAAATAAACCGACAAACGGAGCAGTAGAGCCTATGGATGCCAAGATTGCCAAGCCTGCTTGCAAGCGTGCGGTTGAATCATCGATTGCGTTACGCAAGCTGCGTGTGACCCAATCACTCACATCTAAGCTGTCGTGCAATTGCTCTTGTGTGGCTCGGTGGTGAGCTGTTGCCTCATGCGCATGGTTGGCTAGGTTGTAAAAAGGGTTGGCATCCACAGCGTGTGGGTTAGTTGAGTTCAGAGCATTCAAGCCCTCATCCAAATTGCTGCTGTGCCAAAAAGACTCCACCTGTTGTGCCATACGCTTAAGCCGCACGATGTCAAGTGCCTTCATCACAATGACGACCCAAGACAACACCGACATACCAATTAAGAGCAAGGCCACGATGTGGGTGATGAAATCGCCCTGATGCCAAAAATTCAAAATACCGGGTTGGTTTTCCATGACAGTTTCCAAAAGTTATTCCAAAACAAAATTAACGGGAACGTTGAACCACATAGCCTCAGGTGTCCCAAAGCGTTGACCTGGCACAAAGCGCCAACGCAGTACCGTGCGTAAAGCTTCTTGATCGAGTCGATCGAAACCACTGCTGGTTTTGATCTCGCCTTGTTGAGGTAAACCATCGGTTGATACGAACACGCGAATCACAACTTGTCCTTGTTCATTCAACCGACGACTCTGGCGTGGATACGCCGGCTTCGGATTGGTCAAGCCGTGTGCTTCACTGCTAGGCAAGCTAAACGCGGGCGTGCCTGTTGCCCGACCCGTGGCTTGAGTGGGTGGTGTGGCGGGCGTGGACTCCGACGAGGGCGTGGTTGGCGTGGCTGTGCTTGGTTCGGTTTTGGCTGAAGCCGCTTTGGGTACAGCCTTGGGTGTGACTGCGGCAGTTGCCTGAGTCTTGGAGGGCGCTTGACTGACAGGGGCCAGCACCATTTCCATGGCGATACTTTTTTGTGTATCCGCCTCGGTGGTCTGCATAGGCATAAAAATCAAACCAAAGGCAACAAGGTGCAAGCCGAGGACGGCTGCAATGACGTACTCAGGCTTTTGATGGGTGTGGGTGAGCAGCAGCATGGCGCTTTATTCCTTCACCAACAAATCGGGGCCCGCTTGGTCTAGTCGCGTACACCCACACAAAGCCATCGCCATCACAAGCTCATCGCGTAAGAGACGTAATACATGTGCCACACCAAAAGCACCAGCATGTGCCAACCCATACACATAAGGTCTGCCAACCAAAACAGCATTCGCACCCAGCGCCATGGCCTTCAACACGTCTGTGCCGCGACGAATTCCACCATCGACTAGCAGTGTGAAATGAGGGCCAACAGCTTCACGAATTTTCGGCAGGGCATACGCTGTGGATACTGCGGTGTCTAACGTGCGGCCGCCATGGTTAGACACAATCACCCCCGCGAGGCCAAGCTTTTGAGCCTGTCTTGCATCTTCGGGGTGAAGTACACCTTTGAGCAAAACAGGCAGACGGGTATGCGCACGCAGCCACTCGATGTCTTGCCAAGTGGGTGCTTGTGCCCACAGTGAGTCCAAGGCGTCAGCGTCGGTAGATGACAGCGCAGGTGCGCTGGGTAAGTTGACGGCGCTTATGCCTTGCGGCAGGGTGAAATTGGCACGACGTTCACGGTCACGTACACCATGCACGGGCGCATCGGCTGTCAGCACCAAAGCCTCATACCCAGCTAGTTCGACGCGGCCAATCCACTCCAGCATTTTTTCTTCGTCAGCGTTCCAGTAAAGCTGCGCCCACAACGGACCTCGGTTAGCCTCGCCCACAACGGCGCGAGCAACATCTTCCAAAGGCTGGCTGGCTTGGCTGCTCAAAACGAGGCCTGACTCTTGGGCTGCTGCCGCGCAGGCGCTACCAACTTCGCCGTCCGGATGGGCCATGCGTTGATAGGCAATCGGGGCCAGCAAAAACGGGGTGGGCCAAGTTTTTCCAAGCAATTCGATGCGGGTGTGACAACCGCGTAAAGGAGACAGTACCCTTGGTAGAAAAGACCAACGGTTCCACGCTTCCATATTGCGGCTCAGTGTCAGCTCTTCAGCTGCACCACCGCTGAAGTAGGCCCAAGCGTTGTCATCCAATTTGGCATGAGCCAATTTGGCGTGATCTTTCCAGTGGATGGGTGCTTGTACTTGCTTCATTGGCTGTCTGCCCACATGCGTAAAAGGTTGTGATACGTGCCAGTCATGGCAACGGCCTCGGGCAACTCACCATGTTCGGTGCGCAACCGAACAAGGTTCATGTCTAGTTCATGCAATAACTGACGCTGAGCACCATCGCGCACCATGCTCTCAACCCAAAAGAAGCAGGCGTGTCTCGCGCCTTGGGTGACAGGCCGAACTTGGTGCAAAGTGGTTCCGCTGTACAGCACGGCGCAACCGGCCGGCAACTTGACGGCGTGCTCGACATCACGGTCGCGAATCACCAATTCACCACCCACATAGGCATCTGGCTCACTCAAGAAGACGGTGCAAGACAAGTCGGTGCGCACAGTCAAGCCCGTGGCGTGACGCGTCATGACGGCGTTGTCGATATGCCAACCGTAATGCGGATGGTTGGGGTCATAGCGGTTGACCCGTGGCGGGAATATTTTTTTGGGAAGTGCTGCAGAAAAGAAAAGCGACGACTTGTGTAAACCCGCAAGCACCATTTCACGAATTTGAGTAGCTGCCGCATCTTCATGCGGCAGCTGCAGGTTGTTTTTAACTAGTTGTGCCTGATCCCCAGCGGTCGCTTGGCCGTCAGACCATTGCACGTCACGCAGTAGAGCGTTGGCGCGTTGCAGGTCTGAAGGCGAAAGAATGTCGTGGAGGATCAGGTACATGGTTAGAACTTGTAAGAGCCTGTGAGTTGAACCAAGCGACCAGCGCCGGGGACGTAGTGGCCTGGATACAGTTGATCTGCGTAGAGCTTGTTGGTGACGTTACTGACGTTGCCTTTGAGCGTGAACTCGTCATTCACGCGGTATTCGGCCATCACGTCGCCAACGACAAATGCGGGTACTTCAAACTCCGATCGCGTGGGTTTTTGTTTACCGCGATACGTCAATCCGGCCCCGATGCGCCATTGGCTGGTGAGTTGGTAGGTGTTCCACAAGGTGCCGCTGTACTCGGGGATGAGTGCGGGGCGATCGCCGACACGTTCGCCGGGTGTGTTTTGGGTACAGCTGCCGCTTGCAGGGCAGGGTGCCGCTTTGGTTACTTTGGCATCAGGCATCCATGCATACGAGCCGAAGACCTCCCACTTTGGCGTCAGTCGGCCAGAAATGTCAATTTCAATGCCGCGCACGTAGCGTTCACCATTAAGGGTGACGAGAGGTGTTGATGTTCCGGGTACTGTCAACAGAGGGTCTGTGTTTCGCTCGTTTTTCTTAATGGCATGAAATAACGCCAAGCGAGTAGTGAATCGTTTATCTGCGCTATCAAGCTTCGCACCCAACTCCATGTTGATGGACTGTTCAGGCGGTGTGTCTGCATTGGTTGAACCAAGTGAATAGCTGTCGCCCGACGTGTTGAAGGATGTGCCGTACGAGAAGTGATACGAATCCTGCTGATTGGGTTGAAAAAGAACGCCTGCACGCTTGCTCCACTCACCCACATTCATTCGGTAGTTGGTCTTTGGACCATTTGAGGTCGCGTTGGTCGGGTTACCAAAACTGTCGTAATTACCTTTTAGGCTGTCATAACGTAGACCACCCAGCACTTTCCAATGCGGCGTGAGTTGAATCAGGTCTTGTGCGTATGTGCCCCATGCTGTGCTTGCATATTGATTGTTTACCCGTAGCACGCGGCTGTCTTCATTTACCCAAGCGCCATCATTTGGTGTGCCGATGGTTGTGTTTGGTTTTGTTAAGGTGACGCCGCCCTGAGCGCCAGCTGATCGAGCGGCGTAAACGGTTTTGTCTTCTGTTGCCAGGTCAACACCAGCTAATAACTCATGTTTGTAGCCAAGTGCTTCAAATTTTTTGCTGAAGTCACTCTGTACGTGAAGTGTGTCCATGTCTTGAATTTTTAGTGGCGCACCACGGGTAAGGACGGTGTTTGGACCAAAAGTGGCCAGAGAGACGGCTTGCCCTCCAGGTTGGGACGCTTGGGCAGCAAAGCGGATGGTGCTGGCCCGCTGATCCCGCTCGTAGTAGCCTTTACGAATTTGTGTTTTCAGTTCGCTGTCTGCATCAAAGCGGTGTGTGTGGCTGCCAGTGAAATGCGTAGCACTGCCGTGGTTACGGTCGCTGGCCATGCCGTAATAAGCGGTAGGGTCAAGCGGGAGCACGGTGGTTGATGACACGGGCGATGTGGCTGTAGGTTTGATCCAGGGCAAACCGTAGTTCATGCCGTTCTTGTTTTCTAAGTGATAAACAGACGCCATGAATTCGTCTCTCTCACCAATGCCCCAGCGGTAGGCACCCGCAATGCCGCTTTTGTCTAATGCGCTACCAGAGCCGTTGTTGTCGGCGGTGGTTTTCATTGCATTGATTCGCAAAGCGGAGCTTTCACCTGTTTGTTGGTTGAAGTCGGCAACGATGCGTTTATGGTTGTGAGATCCAAGCGTGAGGTCAACTTGGTTCTCATCCATCAAGCGAGGCATCTTGCTAACTTGATTAACGGCTCCTCCAGTTGAGCCACGACCAAAAAGCATGGATGCAGAGCCGCGCAGCACCTCTAAGCGATCGAGGTTGAAAGTGTCGCGTTCGTAAAAAGCTGGGTCGCGAATGCCATCGACGAATACATCACCCGTCGCTTGCAATGAAAACCCGCGCAGTCGAATGTCTTCCTCCCCGCCCTCTGCCGCTAAGAAGCTGATGCCGGCAGTGTTTTTGAGGGCGTCTTTGACGGTGTCTAAATTGCGGTCATCCATCAATCGCTCTGTGACCACGGTGACAGATTGGGGAATGTCGCGCAGTTTTTGTTTGCCCTTGCCGATGTTGGTTTCAGTGGCTCTCAGGCTGTCTTTGCCTTCAAGTTCTTCGGCCTTTTCGCGCACAGTGACTGTGCCTAAAGTTTTTTCTGTTTGTGTGTTTTGTGCAAAGCTGCCAAAACTAGCGGCTAGGAGCATTGCGCCAATGGGCAAGAGCTTGGGGTTGCTTGATGTGACGACTGAAGTCGTCAGTTTTGCGCGGCGTCGCTGAAGACGCGAACGAGTGGTCGCCATGAGGAGAGTCCTAAGATAGATGGCCGAATGGATCGGCAGTGGTTATCAGAGGCTGGCTACACACCCTTGCGTGAGGGTGCTCATTGGCTGGCCAAAAAATCAGGTGCGTTCTGCGCCTGTGTGCAACACACCGTCCCGAGTGCGGTGTGTTTGTGATGGAGTTATTTAAAACCCACGCGGTCCAACATTTGTTGCACCTTGATTTGGTTCATACCCACCGCGCTGATAGGAACCAACTCACTTTTGAAGTTGCCGCCAGTCATGGCTTTGAGGGCGGGGTTGTCCAGCTTCAAGCCTTTGACCACGGGCCACTCGTTGTTGCCGTTGGCAAAGTGGTTTTGTGCTTCGGGGCTGACCAGGTATTCCAAAAACTTCACCGCATTGGCTTGGTTCTTGGAGTAACGCGCCACTGCACCACCTGCAACGTTCACATGCGTGCCCCAACTTTGTTGGTTGGGGAACACCACGCCCACGCGCTCGGCCACGGCTTTGTCTGCGGGGTTGGTGGAGCGCATCAAGCGCGCCAAGTAATAGCTGTTGGTGACCGCAATGCCGCATTCACCGCTGGCCACTGCTTTGATTTGGTCGGTGTCGCCGCCCTTGGGTGCGCGGGCCATGTTGTCGACCATGCCTTTGAGCCAAGTTTCGGTAGCAGCTGGGCCTAAGTGCTCGGTCATTGCGCCAAACAAGCTCAGGTTGTAGGGGTGTGAGCCAGAGCGGATGCACAGCTTGCCTTTGTTCTTGGCATCGGCCAATTCTTCGTAGGTGTCCACGTCGTCACGTTTGACCTTGAGCTTGTCGTACACCACCACACGAGCGCGGGTGGATAAACCAAACCAAGCTGTGCCGTCGTCGGTGGGCTTGGAGCGCAGCTGACTTGGAATAG
>JACCDY010901716.1_pt1 | contig 15262 bp, 11 predicted proteins | sample 7446391 | NCBI WGS metagenome assembly JACCDY01 (sample SAMN15323451, study PRJNA562643) | freshwater metagenome | isolation source: river surface water | place: USA:Blue River Watershed | collected 2017-08-18 | reverse complement strand
TCAGCTTCGTGAAGTTCAGGGGGGTCGGCATCAGGTGGTGGACGTTCTGGGGGTCGGGGATCAGGGCCTCGACGATGTTGCTCAGCCGCCCGAGGTGGATCGTGATCGTCCGCTGGGTGTTCGGGATGAGGTCGTTGAGGAGGGCCGCCGAGGCGTCCCGGCAGAACCCGAACTGGATCGGCACGAACATGTCGAAGGCCGGCTGGTAGAGCTTGGGGGTCTGGGGCCCGTCCCGGAAGATGAGGCACCCGGTGAACCCGTTGGCCAGGTAGTCGGCCTCCTGGAGGGCCTGCTGGCCGTTGCACCGCTCCCAGCCGGGCCGGGCGTCGGAGGTGACGAAGAAGTCGCTCGAGAGGATGACGTCCTCGGGCGTGTAGTCGTCGACGAGGACCGAGTCGCTCTTGAACTCCGTGAGGTCGAAGAGCCGGACGCCCGGCAGGGCGCAGTACCGGTAGTAGGGCGTCTGCGCCGTCGGGGCCGTCGCCGTCAGGGACCCGACGGGGGCGAAGCGGACGTGGACGGCCATGTCGGAGGTGAAGTGCCCGTAGATCGGGAAGGTGAAGTCGCAGGTCCCCCCGCTGTCCGTGATGAAGCCGGTGCAGTCGCCCGAGGGCTGGACCTTCGTGTACTCCGCGGCCGTCGCGACGTACGGGCGGTAGGCCGCGTGGATGTAGAGCACGTGGGTCCGCTCGATGTCGATGAAGGTCGGCTGGACGTTCGGGTGGCCCTCCCTTTTCCGCCGCAGGCGGATGGCGTCGAGGCGCTGGCGGAGGTAGTCGGACGCGTCGAGGAAGGAGTCGAAGCGCTGATCGCGCAACACGAGACTGAAGACGCCCCCCGTACTTCCCATTTCGTCCCGGACGTGCTGAGCCGGCCAACTATACCTCGGCTAATAAAACCAGGTGGGCGCCTCAAAGTCACGGCGCCCGGCGCGGGTTTGAGGCCAAAAACGCGGACACCGCATATCTCCCGGCCCCCCGTGGCGTACGCGCCTATTTGGCCCAGGGCCGCGTAGCGGTACCGGATGGCCGCGGAGCCGGAGAGTTGGGGAAATGTGGGGTGCCGCGGGTTTACGGACGGAGCGCGGTCCACGGCGAAATGGCCCACATTACTGCCGAGCGGGGCTGGCCGGCTCGGGTCGTCAGTGGCGGGGCGAGGGGGCCGGCACGCTCGCCGCGCGGTGGGCCAAGACGCGCGTGCCGAACTCGGTCGAGCGCCGGGGGTCCGGCCCCGCGCGGATCTCGGACATCGTCCGGGACAGCGAGCCCGTCGCCGCGTTCCTCTCGCGGCACGCGCGACACCCTGCGCGAGGCGCGCGCTGCCGACGGCCCAGTAATCGTCGACGATGTCCGAGACGCAGGGGCCTTTTTGAAACGGGCCCCGCCACCTGCATTAGATGGCCACCGGGGCGCGAGGTTTGGCCGGCAGAGGCCGCGGCCGGGGCCGCGCGGCCCCACCGGCGGGACCCGCCGCTGAACCGCCAGCGAGGGTGCCGATCGTCGCCCTAGCCGGCAGACGAGGGCTGGCCGTCCCGCTCGAGGCGTTTAAGGCCCGGTTGGGGGGGCAACAAGCCTTCCGCCGGATGCTCGGGGCGTTCGAGGTCGTCGAGGAGGTGCGCCCGGGGCGCCCCCGAGGCATGGGCCGAGCGGTGCGGAAGGCCTACAAGATCGACCGGGGCGCGGGCCTCTTCATAATTCCTCGACTGAAGGGCCCGCCCTTCCTCCGGCCTCGCGCCCCCATCATCGACATCATTATTCCCGGGCCGGACGCCCTTCCCGAGCCGAGGACGTTCGAGGCGGCCGTGCGCGAGCCAGCCGCCCCCCTCTACGACTACCAGGAGGCGGTGGTCGACCACCTGCTCGGGCCGGGAGGGCCTTTGTCCGCGGAGAGGGTCGCGAGTTGCCAGGGCACCGCCTATCTCGAAATGGGGCCCGGCCTAGGGAAGACCAGGCTGGGGCTCGCCCTGATTGCCGCTCGGGGCGAGCCGGCCCTCGTCGTCGTCCCGACGGAAGCCATCGGCGCCCAGTGGGTCGACGAGTGCCGGGCGCTGTTCCCCGGGCTCCGAGTGGGGTTTTACCACAACCCGACCGCGCGGTCGGCGCGGGCGCCCCCCGGTCCGGCGACCCACGACGTGATCGTGGTCATAATCAACACCTTCCGGGAGAAGGACCCGGACTGGATGGAGGGGTACGGGACGGTCGTCCTCGACGAGGCGCACGAGTACCACAGCCCGCACAACGGCAAGGCCCTGTGGTTGGCCCAGACGCGAGCCGTCCTGGGTCTGTCGGCCACCCCCCGGGACCGCCCTGACGGCCTCGACCGCTATGTGACGTACCACCTGGGGGCTCCGATCCGGACCGAGGACATCCCCCGGTTCGACGTCAGCGCGGTCAACTTTCGGGCCGAGGTCCGCGAGATCGTCTACGGGGGCCACCCGGACCACTGCGAGACGGTCACCACCCCGCTGGGGGTCATGTCCGCGGTCCTGACGGTGGACTCCGTCCTGGACGACCCGCACCGCCTGCGCCTGGTCGCGGCCGAGGCCGCCCGGCTCTACCACCTCCACCGGACCGCGGGACCAGAGCAGCTGGCCGCGTGGGGGCTCGGCCCCCGCCCGGCCGAGGCGGCGACCCCTGACCTGCCGGCCGGCGGCATCCGGCGCCACGGCGTCCTCGTCTTCGCGGAGCTCCGCAAGTACCTCCCGGCGCTCCGCGCCGCCCTGCTCGCCCACGTCCCGCCGGAGGACCTCGACACGCCCGAGTTGGACGGCGAGGGCGGCGACCAAAAGCCCGCGGGGGCCGCCGCCCCCCCGATTTCGACCCTTATGGGCGGGGTTCCGCAGAACGCGGTCAGTTGCGCTCGCGGGGCGGGGGCCCACGTCGTCCTGACGACTTACGGGTATTCCCGCCGAGGGATTTCGCTCACCGCGATGACCTCGGTCATCCTCGCTTCCTCCAGGCGCAACGGGATGCGGCAAATACTCGGCCGGGTCTTCCGGCGGGGGTCCGACGAAAGCATCGTCCGCCAAATCGTGGACATCGTCGACTCCCGGACCGGCCTCCGGGGCCAGGCCACCGATCGGCGCAAACTCTACGCGGAGCGCGGTTACCCGGTTACCCGGCTCGCCGTCGAGTGGAGCGACCTGGCCGCAGACGATCCAGCCGCTGACGTCGGGGTCGTGGCGGGGGCCCCCGAGGCCCCCGACGAGCAGGCCCTCGCAGATATGCCGGCGGCAGAACTGTTGGCTCTCTGCCTGGGCGAGGAGTAAAGCCCGCGCGGCCCCCGACGAGCAGGCCCTCGCAGATATGCCGGCGGCAGAACTGTTGGCTCTCTGCCTCTCTGCCTGGGCGAGGAGTAAAGCCCGCGCGCTCGGGGCTAGCCCGGCTTTTGTCAGCCGCAGAGCGGGGCCGGCGACAAGGCGGCGTCCGCCCAGGGGACGGTGCCCCAGTAGCCGAGGTTCGGCGTCCCCGTGTAGGGGGCGTAGGACCGGGTGGGCTCCTCGAGGGCCGCGCTGGTGTAGAAGTTCTCTCTCTCCGTGTTTTCCTGCCACTGCCCCCAGGAGAACCCCTCCCCGCGGGGGAACTCCGGCCCTTTCCACCGAGGGACGTACCAGGGCCAGGGGTTAGGGACATAGCCATCGCGCCGGGTCGGGCGGCAGCTGACCGCGACGACCAGGAGGAGCAACAAGACAACGGCGATCGCGAGGGGCTTACACGCGCAGGCTGCCATCGGTGGTATACTGGCGGCGGAACTAGTCTGGCTCGGTGCCGCGCGGGCGGGGCCGGCCTGGCCGGCCCGTGCCGCAGGGCGCCGAGTCTGCCCGCGCGAATAGGATGGTCTCGGACCTCGACCTCTCGTACGGCATCGTCATCGCCGCGGCCATCCTCTTAATCGCCGTCTTCGTGTGGCCCGGACCCGCCCGAGCGAAACCGGGAGACTTTGCCGGGTACTGGGCAGACACCGCGGGGGCCCTCTACGAACTCCGGCAGGCCGGGGGTCGCCGGTTCATCTTAAAGGGGGGGCCGGCCCTCTCGGGCCGCGGCCCTGGGTGGGGAAGAGGTAAGATGGTCGGGCTCCGGAGCGTCGTCTTCGGCACCGGGCCGCAGTCTCGGTCAGGTAAGCTCGAGCTCGGCGGCAGGGCCTTGGCGTGGAAGGACGGGCAAAAATGGTACCGCCAGGGGGTGCTCCGAGAGAGGGCCACCCACGCGCGCGCGCCTACTCCAGGTCAAGGGTGACGCCGAACTGGTGGACGGCCCGGACCGCAGCCCGCAGCTGGCCGCCGAGAGCGATGAGGAGGGCCCCGGCCTCAGCGAGGCCGCTGTCTGACTCGGGGACGAGATAGGGGCCGCCGGGAGTGGCCTCCACGAAGGGGCCGCTCACACCGGAACCGTTGGGGGCGGGCGCCCCCAGCTCGACCGCCTCGAGCTGTTGGTGGATTTGGTGGCCGGCGGCCTCGTAGGTCCTCGCGGCGCAGAGCATGGCGTCGTCGGACAGCGACAGCCCGCGGTAGACCGCCCAGTACCCGGCCCACGTCGGGGGGGCCGCCCTCAACGACTCATTGGCTCCGCGAATAACGCGGGTGAGCCCGGCGACACCCTGCCTGGCGCCGAGCATCCAGGTCGCTGGGCTGGCCGGGGCGGTCTCGCCCGCCGGCACTTGGGGCCGCGCCCCCCCGGCCGCGAGGGCATCAGCCAGGGCAACGTAGCGCCCCCCAAGGGCGGCCACCTGGTCGAGGGTCGAGTAGAGGCCCGCGGCGGCCTTGCGGGCGGAAGGCGGTGCCGGGGCGACCTCGTCGTAGACGACCTGGCCTTGGCTTAGAAAGTGTTGGCCCCGGCGCCCCCCGCGGGGCCTCCGGAGGACAAAGTAGGCGATGAGCGCGATGAGCAGGAGGAGAATCGCCCCCAAGCAAGCGCTTTCTTGGGACATTTTGGGGTCGGCTCGCTCTTCCTGGGCCGGCCGATATTCCTCGCGGCAGAAGCCCTTGCGTCGGAAACGTTGGAAACCCGACTCGCCGCGGCTCGGTCGATAGGCACCCGAGCGAGCTCTCCAGATCAGTGCGCCCGCCGGGCGCACGGGCGGTGAGACGACTTAGAGATCCAGGCCAGGGCACATCCGCGCCGCGCGACCCGTACTCAGCCATGGCCGAAGGGAAGGGTACGACGCTCGGCGGGCCCCCCACCATGGACGACTGTGCCATCCTGTGCCGGGCGGCCGAGGCCTTTATCCGAGGCAACACGAACTTCGAGTCGTCCATCCCGGTGAACCAGACCCTGGAAACGATGCGGAGCATGGTGGACCTGCAGGAGGTCTTCGCCCTCCCCATCCGGGACCGGCTGCTGTCGATGGACGCGGCTCTCGGCTGGGCCCTCTTCCTCCACACCGCGCCCAGGCACGCGGCGGAGGCGGGCGACCCTCGCCTCAAAAAGTTCTCGGAAAAGAAGGCGCTCGCCCTAATCGCGGCCGTTTACGACATGGGGATGGAGGCGGCGGTATGGGAGCACTTCGAGGACACCGACGACTCGGACTCCTCCGGATCTGAGGGCGACGACGGGAGCTTCGAGGGGGAGGAGCCGGCAGAGCTGCCCGAGCCCGAGCCCGAGCCCGAGCCCGAGCCCGAGCCCAAACAGAAGTCCGCATCCAAGTCGTCGGGGCGCCGGAAATAAGCGCGTCGGCCGGGGTGCCGAGGAGGGCGAACGTGGTCCTGCACCCGGGGAGGGGCGTATTGCACCGAGGCCTGGCGCCGGTTGATCTTTTTGGCCTTGTTCGCGCAGTACTCCTCGCTGTGTCTCGCGGCGATTAGGCGGCGTCGGGCCGACGGGAGGAGGTCGACTTCGACGCCGTGGGGAGAGCAAAGCAGGCCTTGCTTGGTCGCCTCGGTCATCCGCCTGATTAGGCGGGCGACCTCTTTGTCGGCATCGGCGCCAGCGAGTCCCCGAAGGCGGACGTGCTCTCTGAAGACCTGGACTAGGCGCGAGCAGTCGTAGCACCGGCAGAGCCCCGGAACCAGGCCGAGCTCCAGCCCGTGGTCGTATGAGGCCCACTCCCGCACGGCGGTGTTGTGCCAGTAATGCCAGTCCTCGTATGCTCTCGGGTCATAGAGGCGCAGGCCGGGTCGGCCGAGAACGAACAGCCGGGCTTCCGTCGTCGTGTTTGGGCCGAAGGCCTGGATGTAAATGGTTCCGTCGAGGTACTCGACGGGGGGCGGAGGGGGCCCGCCGGCGCCCGAGTCAGTGTAGGGGAGGCGGAACTTCAGGAGGGACGCGGCCGGGCCCATTAGGTCCACCCACGCCCGCACCATTTGCATGTTCTCCCAGACCTCCGTCTCGTAGTCGTCCTGGGCCGTGGAGCCTGTCCGGATGTCGCAAATAAAGAAGGTCTCGTGGCCCCGGGGGGCCCAGGCGGCCGCGATCTCGTCAGTGAACAGGTCCCGCAAGATGGTGATTCGGTCCCTCACGCCGGGAAAGGCGGGATACCGGTGGTGGACGCGAAACTCCGCGGGGTCAACAAGGATGAAGCGGAGCTGCGGGTAGATCTCAGCCAGGAAAGCTATATGCTCCCCGGGGGCCGCGCCGGCGTACAGGACGAACCTGATGGCCGGGGCGGCCGCCAGGGCCAGGTCGACCCCCTCCACCTCGGAGATGCAGAGCTTGGTTTGGCCTTTGTGCAGTGCCGAGCGGAAGGTATAGGTCGGCCGGCCGCCGGCCGTTCCAGGCGGCAAGTGGTCGTAGGGCCCATACGCTCGGCGCCTGTAACCGAACGGGTGTGCCGGTTCCTCGGGAAACGTCCGGATAAGGTGGGACAGGGGCAGGATTTGGTTCCCTAGCCAGTGAGCCTCTGCCAGTTCTTTCTGCGTGAGGAGGCAGCCCTCGTAGTAATGGAGTTCCTCCGAGGCAGCGAAATGCCCTTGAGGGTTTGCTAGCAGCTCGGGTTCTCGTGTCGCGGACATCGGGAGTGGTGGCCCTTACCCGTCGTCAATTCCCGCGCGATGGTGCAAAAATACTAGCCCTGGGCACCTTAGCCCGGGCCCGGAAAATCCCGCGGCTCATGTCGCCTTAACGATCACAGTAACACTTCCCCGGAGAAGTGCGTCCTCGCCGGGGGGCGCCCCGAGATTGTCCCGGCGGGTTTGGCCGGTTGCGTCGGAGCTTTTCGGGCTTTGCGCCGCCCCTGTAGATCTGGGGGCCTGTTTTTTTGGTGGTGTGGGTGCCGTGGGCTTGGCAGAGCTGGTGGGCTCGGAGGCAGGGCAGGTGGGCTTGGAGTCGGGGGCAGGGCAGGTGGGCTTGGGGTCGGAGGCAGGGCAGGTGGGCTTGGAGTCGGAGGCAGGGCAGGTGGGCTTGGAGTCGGAGGCAGGGCAGGTGGGCCCGGGGCTGGCAGAAACCGTGGCCGAGCCCCCTCGAAGCAGGAGCTTCTGCTCCCCAGCAGGGAAGACCACCGACATTTTGGCGCTGGTGGCAATAACCCGGGAAACGAGGTCCTCGAAATCCCGCCATTCTGGCGGGTGGATGTCGGTCCGAAAGACGTACTCGGTCCCGGATTCTGCGACCTCCAGTGAACCGGCCTCGACCGCGTCGTGGAACGCCTCGAGGACCTGGACGGCCGCTCGGAACCCCGCCCAGACCCGGGCGCTATCTTTTTTCCGCTTCGTGGCGTCGAGATTAGTTCGGAGGCTTTCCATCGAGACGCGCGATACTGCTTCTCTGGCCGTGTCCAATGGCGCGCGGGCCTCGCGGATGACACGCCCCGGAGGCTTCCGGCGGAAATGGGTTTACTCCTCTGCGGCTCAGCCCGAGCTCCTCGAACCGGACCGCACGGGGCCGCCGGACGCGGGCATAGGCCGAAGCCTCTGGGCGAATAAAGTCCCTGACAGGGTAGTCCCTCCAAAACGCCCATTCGAACACGTGGAAGGGCTGTATCGTCGCTCGTAGCTGCGGGAAATCACGGAGTCGGTCCTCGGTGGCGACGAGACAACGCCACTTCCAGGCGAGAAGAGCCATATAAAAGTCGTCGCGGCCCTGAGCACTGTGGGCGGAAGACGCCGCGACTCCCCTAGGGGGGTCCACATACCGCTCGGCCGCGCAAACGTAAACTTTGTTGCGGATGGCGGCCCGCTTGTACGCTTCTCGCGCATCCTCGTCGTTAAACTGTGAGTCGCGGTCCTTAAGGACATACATCACCCGTCCCGGATGTTGGCGCAGGAGAGCCGGGGCTGTCTTGTCGATCGCCTCGACGATTAGTGCCGGCGTCAGGCGAGCGGGCTCGCTGTTCGGGCCACGTATCCAGTGCGCCAGGTTCAGCGTATCGACCACGAGGTGCGGGGATTTGCGGGCGAACCTCGCCGGGGGCCCCCGGGCCGCGCCGCCCGAGTGCCCGAAATTTCGGGCCGCGGGGTCTCGCGAGCGCTCGCGCGCGACAAGGGAGGCGAGCACGAGGCAAACGAGAACGAGGACCACGAGGAGGGCCTCGAACACGAGCGCCTTTCCCACCATTCGCTGGCTATGTTGTCCGGCACACTTGCAGGCTCCCGAGCGGGGACCCGGCTAGGGGCCGTCCTGCCTTTTTCGGCAGAATATAGCCCGCTAATGTCGACCTGTGGTTGCGGGGAGGGGTGCCCCACGCCCGCACGGGCCTCCCGCGGCCCGACCCGGGCCGCCATTGTTTGCTCGGGGCAGCCCGACCCTCTCGCCTTGGCACGAGCTACCGCGGCTGCCGCGCCGTACACCATCTCGAGGCTGTTCGGTGGGGCCCTAGCCGGCGCGGAATGGCTCGCGGAGCCTGGAGACTCTCCCCGGCTCCTCTATCTGCTGGCAGAGGGGAGCTCGCCACCTGCCGCCGGAGTAAAAAAATGGGCGGGAGCCGTGGCTGCGTCGGAGGCCCCTTCGATTTTCGCGAAGATGGCCACCTCCGCCCTGACCACGAGGATGGCCGCCGACCTCCGGAGAGCTCTCGCGCAGTTGCTCGCCCATGTGCCTCCGGGGCCGGGCCCAGTCCTAAAGGTAATAGTCGAGCTGCGGGGCCCTCGCAGCCCGAGAAATCGACCGACCGGGCGACGGGCGCTCTCGATGGCTATCGCTTCTTGGCGGGCCTGCGCCCGGCGCGAGTCAGAATCCCCTGGCCCTGGCCCCTCGAGCCCGGGATAGGCGCCGCGCGCAGTACGGCTTTTGAAGTCGGCGGCCGGGCCCGATACGAACCGGGCGATGGACGCCGATTCAGCACATACTCCGGTCCGGCCGCCCATTAACTTTAGGGCGGGCCCGACTGACCGGACTCCCGGGATTTTCAACAAGGAGCGCGACGGCCCGTCGATTATCGGGGCGATCCTCGGCGCCGCCCTGGGTGACGCCGTCGGCCTGCAAACCGAGGGCAAGGACACTGACTCGGTGCACGAGCGGTTTCAGGGTGGCCTCGGCTACCCCTACCAGGCGGAGTGGAAGGGGTTCCCCCCCAACGTCTGGACGGACGTCACCGAGCAAGTGATCCTCGTCCTGCAAACCCTGACCGCCTACTTCTCGTCGGAAACGGAGGAGCCCGCTCTCGACTTGGCAGCGAGGTTGTCCGCCTGGCACAAGACGGGGGTCTCCGCGCTTGATTCGCAGCCGGCTCGGGCGGCTGATGGGGCGAGGCATCGCCCCCGGGAGCCCCTGCGCCCCCCCCAGTTTACGCATGAAGGCCCTCGGCCTCTCCGGCGCAGCCCGGCAGACACGACGACGCGAGCCATCGCTCTCGCGGACTTCTTGGAGGACCCGAGCGACGCGGTCCGGGCCATTACCGGACCAAAGGCGGATAATGGGGCGGTCTACCGAACGGTCGCGTGCGCCTTCACCACGGCTCCGGCCGACTGGGCCCAGACTCTCGCAGAGGTAACCCATGCAGATGAGCGTTGCCCGGCTTCTGCCATCATGCTGTCCTGCCTCGTCCACAACCTCGCCCTCGCCTCAGCCCGGCCTGGGGGGCTCCCCGCCCAGCTAGCCGCTATGGCCCAAGGGCCGGTCGCCGCTGGCCGCGACTCCATTCCCGCGAACTCCCCCAGGCGCCAAGAGTACATGAAGCGCCTCACGGAGTCAAGCTCCCTGAGGCAACTCGGGCTCGGCCTGAGGGACGACCAGGCATATACCCTAAAAGCCGCCTCCTGCGCCATGTGGGCGTTCCGGCAGCTCGTCCGGGCGCCCCCGGCTAAACGCGGCCCCGAGCTCTTTCGTTCCGCGATTCTGGAACTGGCCATGCAGGGGGGGTCTTCCTGCGCCAACTGTGCCGTAGCCGGCTGCGTTCTCGGGGCTGCCCTCGGGCACAAAGGCCTTCCGGAAGATTGGGTCAGGGCACTTCCGTTGGGAGAGGCGCTAATCGCGGAAATCGAGAGGTTTATGGGCGCCGCCGAGGATGCGCAGGCCTGGCTAATTGAGGACCACGTAGAGCCCCCTGGCTCATGACCGCTCTAGCCGCTTGGGGCGCTTTTTCAGTAAAAATGCCTGGGTTTGATTTGAAGGTCAGGACCAACCAGCCCCACTACTACTTTGTTGTGAGAAAACTTTGCATAATGCAAAACAACGCGAATACGACTGTGTCCTCTGCCTTGGGTTCCAACTGGAACCTCGTCACGAACGGCCCTGCCGCCCAAAAGGGCAGCGACCGCCTCGGCGGAAACGCCGACTCTCAACCTTGGCATAGCTCAGTCTCGACCAGCCAAGCGAGCTCTAGCACCCAGAGAGCCTCTGGCCGCGGCCTAGTTGGCAACAGATTTGCCCCTCCGACCCAGAACGCCCCCGCCGCGAACGGCCCTGCCGCCAGCGACCGCCGAGGCGGAAACGCCGACCCTCAATTTCGGCAAAGCTCAGTCTCGACCAGCCAAGCGAGCTCTAGCACCCAGAGAGCCCCAGCCTCGTCCGGCCAATTGGGCGGCTTTGTCCCTCTGTCCAGCCCAACGACCCAGCCAAAACACTCTGAGCCCCAGATAAGAAACGTTCGGCGCCAAACCGGAGGCCCGAAGCATGGTGAAACGCGGAATCGCCGAGCTGCGAAAGCTGAGAAAGCTCGGCCTCAGGAAAAGCCGACATATGACGTGACTGACTTCCCGTGCTTTACCGAAATAGAGTTTCTAAATTCCTTGAAACTCACGCAGGATAGCAAGAATGTTTGGTTATCGATGTTATCCCAGTTTATCTCGACTATCACCGAGATTTCTGCAAAGAACAATGCCAGCACGGTGTCATTCCTTCAATGCCTTAGTTTCGTGCGTCAAGGGCTCCACGCCCAGACTTGCTTCATGGCTCAGGCTCTCGCCGATTACAACAAGGAGTTTCAACATGATTGCCCCATTTCGATCGAACTCCCTCAGCTGTACATAACTGCCTTAATGGCCAGTTTCTACTCCGAGGAGGAATCCTCGGAGGCTCTTGGATTCGTAAATGCCATGCGCAGCGAGTCTCCCTACGGTGGCGACTTCTCTTATGAAACCCAGGTGTCCTGTGAATCGTATGAAAACACGGACTGCGGAAATGTTCTCGATAGCCAAAACAACTTCGCCCCCAGTCAGAATCTCCACTCAGTTCTACAACGCGCCCCCACTCCTACTCCCACCCCGACTTCCGCCCCGACTTCCGCCTCCAGTCAGAATCTCCTCTCCGTTTCACAATCCACCCCCACTCCTACTCTCACCCCGACTTCCGCCTCCAGTCAGAATCTCCTCTCCGTTTCTCGATCCACCCCCACTCCTACTTCTACTCCCACCCCGACTTTCACCCTGACTTCCGCCCCCAGTCAGAATATCCTCTCCGTTTCACCATCCACCCCCGATCAGTATACCTGCTCCTTTACTTATTCGTCACTCGCGAATACCACCGGAAACGACGACGTAGAAATTTGCAAAGATAACGAATGCGAAGACAATAATAACAAAGAGGGCGAAGACGGAAATTGCGTCGGCGAGTATCAAAATAATGCTTCCCGGAGGGCCCCGATATCTAGCCAACCGAGCTCGGGAGAGGCTAGTAGTCTATCATCGCCGACCATCGCCCAAGTTCCAGCCCAGACTTCAGCCCGGATGTCGCAGACCATCTTTCGATCAGCCCAGACTTCAGCCCGGTTGCAGGGCATGGTGTCCTCCTCCTGAGGGGATGCCGATAACCGTACGATGTCGACACCCCGGTGGCGATAAACACGAGTAAAGGCCGATTCCACCCATTTCCCTTGTTTTTGCTCGGTCTCATTTTCCGCGGCCAAAAAGACCTCCGCTAGTATTCAATGGTTTGTTCCGCGAGCGTCGCCTGTCTAGTCTTGCTGGTAATAGTCGTCTCGTATTTAGTTTTGAGCAGAGGGGCTGAACATCAGCCGTTTAGTGGGAGCGCGGGAGGGCATGGTCGCGCACCATTGGGTGGTGGGTCCCACCTGCCCACTGGCTCGACTTATATGGAAAAAGGGCAGCACGAGCTCGCCTTACTCGAGGACGAGCGGGCGCGATACGCCTAACTAATGTAACCATCCCTTTCCGGCCAAAGGGATTGTCGGGAGCTCCCCTGCACCTGCGCGTGCGCGTGTATTGATCGAGGTGGGGGTACCAACTCGGGCCATTTGCGACCCACGCCTACTGGAGGGGCCCAACCGGGGCTGCCATCGTCGAGAGCGGGTCGGACCGACCGAGAAGCCGCGGAGATAGCCTCATGTCCCTTTGGGGGCCCATGACCTGCTTTGGGGACGGCTCCGCTGCCCACGTGGGCCAAGTGAGCGGCCATCATTGAGCTTCGACTCACCTCCCGGGCCGAGGACAAAGCGAAGTACTTGGACGGTGCGGAAGTAAATACTTTTGCGCCAGATGGGGTCTCGTAGTAATATTCGCCCGGAATTAGGTCAACGGCCGCTACGAGGTCTGGTGACGATCGCAGAATACGGTAAGCGGAGGAGTCTACCCAAGCTGGCATCACGAAGAACACCGTTAGGGGAGCGGCGGGGCGCGCACTTAGCGCGGCCTGCACCTGGAGGGCAGCCCGCTCGAGAATATTCTCGATAAAGGGGGGGTTAATAAGCCAGCCCCCCCCGCCCATATCGGCGCCAAAGAAGCTCCCCGAAGAACCAAATGGTCGGTCGATTTCCGGGAACAGGCTGTAGTATGTGGCCCCCTCCCGCCCAATAAAGTTGGAATTTAGCGGCGAGGCAAAGCCTTCGTGACGGACCCCGAGGACCTCGTACAGGTAGTCCGCATGTTCGCGCGGGAACCGCCATTGGCAGCCGCCCGGTGCTAGAGCCTCGTAGCTAAGGGCCATTTCGCCCACGGATGCGAGCCCGCCCATCTCGATTAAGAGGCTTAACCTGTCTGTCGGCACTCCGCGTGCTAGACGCCTCCCAGAATAAGTGAGCTGCCCCCCGTCGTATTGAAACACAGGTGGTGGGGCGTCCGGGGGAACGCGGCCCCTCGCGGCGGACATGGCCTCTCGAATGGCGGTCTTTGCCGCGGCCAGGATTGCTTCGGGCGCTCTGACTGGTTGCGCGGTTTGGCGTCGAAATTGGTCGAGCTCCGCCAGCTCCCTCACAAACTGGCGGTTGGCAGCATCACCTTCGGAGAGGAGGGCTGTGCCCCAGAAGGGGAACGGGCGGGCCCCTGCATTGGCCAACGCGATGGCCCAGCGTTCGAGGATGTTGTTCGCCTCTCTCTGGGTCTTTTCCTGCGGGCCGGGAGACGTCGCCAGAATATGGGCGCGGAGGCGGCGGGTGACCTCGAGTTCCCCAAACAGTAGACTTCCTCGCCCGCAGAAAGGGTCGGGAGGAGCTGTGCGGGGCTGAAGGCCCGTGCCCCCCCGGGGCGGCGCCCGGGACGGAGGGGGCGGGCCCATAATACCAGGCCATTTTGCGGTCAAGGCGTCGGCGACGACCCACCACTGGGCCAGGTCCGGCCAGTCTCCGCGGGCCATTTCCCATGGCTTTTCGCCGCCGTGGTAGTGAATGGCCCGGCAATCTGCGCTCACCCATGCCGGGTGCCACGGAATCGCGGCGTATTTGGGGCTAATGTGGCGAAAGCTGACTCCGCGAGAGGCGTAGGTCTCCGCGAGAGAAATCTCGTCGGGAGTGTTAACACAGGCGCGTCCCTCAGCGTAGACCGGGCCCCGGTTAATGAGCTCGGCGAGCTCCTTCAGCCGGGCGAGACTGGGCTCGAGGAGGGTCGTCCAAGTGCAGCCGACAAAGCTGGGCCGGGGGCTGTCCAGGGCCGCGAGAATATCCACGGCCGGCACAGTGTCTCCGTGGGCCAGGGCGCCCCGGCCCCCGCCCAGGAAATAGTTGCGGGTTTCCGCCGAGTAAGGTTCTGCCCAGGGCATGCTGAAGCAGGCCGCCGGGGGGGCGAGCTCGAACAGCTCGTCGCAGTTGGTAAGGAACGTCATGTCGGTGTCGACGACAAGAACGCGGCTGTACCCCGTGAGACGGAGGGCGTTCCATTTGGTGAAGCTCGTGTCGAGCCAGTGGTTGTACAGCTGTCCCTGCCGAGAGGCACCGAACTTGCGCGACTGGCAGCTAATTAACTCGGCGGAAACGACGTGATCGTACACTAGGCGCAACCGCGTAAGAGAGGTTTCGGTCACATCGGGCGTAACCATGCACACGAGGTCGTGCCTGGCCCCTACCCGGCGGAGGGACCCCGCGACGACCAGAGCGCCGGGGACATAACGATCCCCCCCCCAAACGACAGCGACGTAAGCGCATCTGCGAGTGGGGGGGCGCCTGGCCGCCCCTGCGCCTGCGTAGGAGTAAGCGGGTGAAGTCTCAGTTAGCGAAGAGGTTAGCATCACTAGGGTGGGCACCGCTCCTCCGCCCTTCAATTGTCTTTGTCCGCGAAACCCGAGCCGCAAACCTAGGCCGCCCGGCAGAATTGAACGGCCCTTTGACCCAACACTCCTGCAAACCCGCCACAGCGAATCCGCGAGTTTGCTAACCACCTTGAGCTCACAAAGCACCCTACCTTAAACAATGCTTAGCTTTGCTGAACGCGCCAAACGGGCCGGGCCGCCGGCCCACGCTCCGCGGGACGCGAGCCGCCCCGTCGGGCGCCCGACGGCCCCGTGGGGCTCGAAAGTCCAGGTCAAGTCGGAACCGGGCCAATCTTGGCGCACCACCGACCGCCCCCGCGACACTGTCCCCGAAAACGGGCCTCGGGAGCTTCCTTCGCAATCCGAGCCACCCCGAGCGACCGCACCTGTGCGGTCTGATCCCCCCCTGGAAAGAAAGTGGGTCGTGCACTTTACGGAGCCGGCGCCCAAACCCAGCGCCCGATCGGGGCGGCCCACCC
>JACCDY011343789.1_pt1 | contig 15263 bp, 12 predicted proteins | sample 7446391 | NCBI WGS metagenome assembly JACCDY01 (sample SAMN15323451, study PRJNA562643) | freshwater metagenome | isolation source: river surface water | place: USA:Blue River Watershed | collected 2017-08-18 | reverse complement strand
GCCTTTCCATCCCGATGACCACGGCTGGCTCAAGCAGGGCCTGCAGTGGCTGACGGCGAAAGCGATGCGCGAAGTCGGGCTGATCGTCACCGGCGGCTCGTCCAGCGTCAAGGACAGCTGGCTGCCGATGCGCTCGGCCGGTGCCGCTGCGCGGGCGCGGCTGGTCGCGGCGGCCGCGCGCGAATGGCGGGTCGCGCCGGCCGAATGCGAAACCGGCGGCGGGCGGGTGACCCATCCGGCCGGCATGCAGGCCAGCTATGGCGAACTGGCCGAGCGGGCAGCACGCATGGGCGCAGTCGATTACCGGCTCAAGCATCGCAAGGATTTCAAGCTGATCGGTCGGCCGGCCTCGCGCATCGAGATCGCCGGCAAGCTCAATGGCAGCGCCGTGTTCGGCCTCGATGTCCGCCTGCCCGGCATGCTGTACGCCAGCCTGGTGATGTGCCCGGTGCCCGGCGGCAGCCTGGCATCCTCGAACGCTGATCAGGTGGCGACGATGCAGGGCGTGAAAAAAGTCATCGCCCTGGCCAGCGATCGTTCCGGCGCACCCGAGGCACTGGCGGTGGTGGCCGACAGCCGCTGGCATGCCTTGCAGGCCGTGAAAAAACTGGCGCCGGTCTGGACCCCGGGCCCGCACGTCAAGCTGGCCAGCGAGGGCGTGATGCGCTCGCTGGCGGTTGCGCTCGACACCGAGCAGGGCTTTACCTATCACCGCCGGGGCGAGATCGATGCGCTTGCCGGTGCGCGCACCCTCAGCGCCGAGTACCGCGCTCCGTTCGTCGCGCATGCGACGATGGAGCCGATGAACTGCACCGCACAGCTGAGCGGCGGCCGCGTGCAGCTCTGGGTGCCGACCCAGATACCCTCGGTCGCTGTCGCGGCGGCGGCCCGCATCGCCGGCCTCAGTGAAGAACAGGTCGATCTGCACCTTACCTTGCTGGGCGGCGGCTTCGGTCGCCGGCTCGAGGTGGATATGGTGGCGCAGGCCGTGATGCTGGCGCGCGAACTCGAGGGCGCGCCGGTGCAGCTGCTGTGGCGGCGCGAAGATGACCTGCAGCACGGCTTCTACCGGCCGGCCGCGCTGGCGCGCCTCGAGGGCGTGCTGGATGCCGAGGGCCGCCTGCTGGGCTGGCGCAGCCATTCGGCCTCTGCCTCCGTGGCGCATAGCCTCATACAGCGCGCCTTCGGCCTGCCGCCGGCCGGCCCCGACAAGACCACCTGCGAAGGCCTGTTCGACCATCCTTACGAAGTGCCGCACCAGCATGTCGCGCATGTGATCGTCGAGACGCCGGTGCCGATCGGCAGCTGGCGCTCGGTCGGCCATTCGCACAACGCCTTTTTCAAGGAAAGCTTCATCGACGAGCTGGCGCAGGCTGCCGGCCAGGAGCCGGCGCAGTTCCGGCGCGCGCTGCTCGACCGGCATCCGCGCCATCGCGCGGTGCTGGACGCTGCGCTGCGGCTGGCCGGCGATGCCGCGCCCGGGCGCGCGCACGGCCTGGCCCTGCACAACAGTTTTGGCAGTATCGTCGCCCAGGTGGCCGAGGTGTCAGTCGATGGCCAGCGCATCCATGTGCACAAGATCTGCTGCGCGATCGATTGCGGCGTGGTGGTCAATCCTGAAGGCGTAAAGCAGCAGGTCGAGTCGGCGATCGCAATGGGACTGGCGAGCGCCCTGAACGATGAAATCACCTGGCGCGACGGGAAGGTACAGCAATCGAATTTCCATGATTACCGCACGCTGCGGCTGACGGAAATGCCGGCAGTCGATGTCGTCATCCTGCAAGGGGGCGAACATCCGGAAGGGGTGGGCGAGCCCGGCACGCCGCCGGTGGCGCCGGCCGTGGCGAATGCGGTTTTCAAGCTGACGGGTCAGCGGCTGCGCAGCTTGCCCTTGAAGCTGGCGCCGGCCTGAGCCGGACCGAGCCGGATCAGGCACTGATCAGGCATTGTTCAGGAACTGATCTCGTCCAGCCGGGCCAGCAGGTTGCAGTCGCGCTGCCATTGCTGGCGCTCGGCGGAACCGGCGGCCTCGCGCCGCAGTTCTTCGTCGCTGCGCTCGAGCTGCGCTTCGAGCAGGCGGGCAACCTGGCGCGGCTCCGGCATCATCGTGCCGTAGAAGGCCACCACATCGTCGCGCTGCATCAGGATGGTGGGGAAATTCTCCACATCCAGGTCACCGACCAGATCGGCCTGGTCTTCGATATCGATCCACACGAACAGCGCGTCCGGAAATTGCGGCGCGAGGGCGTCGAAGCCGGCGCGGTACTGCTTGCAGACATCACACCAGCCGGCGCACAGGCAGGCCACCACCCAGCGGCCGGAGGCCAGCGCCGAGGCCAGTTGCGGAAAATTATCGGGAACAAGAAACAGGGCAGACATGCGGCCGATTTTACCTCAGCGCAGCAGGCGGTCCAGCCACCTTGATGCGCCCCCTTGATGCGCCCCCTGGTTGCGCCACTAGATTGCGCCACTCGACCGCACCACCTGAGCGCCACCTTAACGCGCCCCTTAGCCCGCACGGTAAAATGCTGCCCATGCCCGCACCGTTCCTGAATCCTTCGCCGACCATCCTTGCCATTGAGACGTCCACCGAGCTGGCCTCGGTGGCCTTGCTGCATCGCGGCCAGCTCAGCAGCCGCGCATCGACCGGCGTGCAGACGCATTCGACAACCGTGCCCGCCCTGCTGCAAGCATTGCTGGCCGAGGCCGGCCTCGGTATTGCGCAATGCGATGCGATTGCCTATGGGATGGGCCCGGGCTCGTTTACCGGCGTGCGCACCGCCTGCGGGCTGGTGCAAGGTCTGGCCTTTGGCGCCGGCCTGCGCGTGGCCCCGGTCGTCACACTGATGGCGATGGCCGAATCGGTACGCCAGGCCGGAGCAGGCGACGAGGTGCTGGCCGTGCTCGATGCCCGCATGGGCGAGGTGTACTGGGCCCAGTATCGTTACGAGGGTCAATGGCAGTGCGTGTCGGCACCGGCCTTGTCGGCCTCGACGTCGGTCGTCGTACAGGGCCGCCCTGTGGTGTGCGGCAATGGCCTGTCCGCCTATCCGGATGGTTTCACGCAGCTGGGTGACTTGCCGCGTCTGCCGGCCATCATGCCGCAGGCGGCTGCGATCGCGCAGCTGGCCGCCGGTCTGGTGCAGCAGGGCAGCCTGCTCGCGCCGCGCGATGCGCAGCCGCTTTACCTGCGCAACAAGGTCGCACTGACCACGGCCGAGCGCAGCGCAAAGGCGGCCGCATGAGTGTCGTCATGAAGCCGCGCCATCTTCAGGCGTCGCTGAGCTTCGCCTGCATGCGCGTCACCGATGTCGATGAAGTGACACGCGTCGAACATGACGCCTATCCGTTTCCCTGGACCCGGGGCAATTTCCTCGATTCGCTTTCCAGCGGCTATGAGGCCTGGGTCATGCGCGACCCAGAAGCGCGCCTGGCCGGTTATTTCCTGCTGATGCCGGTGGTCGACGAGATGCATTTGCTGAACATCACGGTGCGTCCCGACCTGCAAGGCACGGGGCTGGGCAGCCGTCTGCTGGACAAGGTGCGCGAACTGACGAAGGCGGCCGGCATGTCGGCCATCTTGCTGGAAGTCCGGCCGTCGAACAGGCATGCGCTATCGGTCTACCAGCATGTCGGATTCCAGCAGATAGGCCTGCGCAAGAATTACTACCCGGCCGCCGCCGGCAGCCGCGAAGATGCGATCGTGATGCGATTGCAACTGGGCAGCGCCGGCGAGCCGCTCGCACAAGCCAGGCACGGAGAAGGGCAATGATGACCCCGGAGCGCCAGCGCAAACTGGAACAGATGGGCCTCGGTCCGGTCTGGGTGCGGCGCGCTGCCGGCAGCGACCTGTCGGCGGCGGCCGGTGCGCCGACGGATGCGGCTGGCCTTGATGCCAATGCCAGCGCCAATGCCAGCGCCAATGCCAGCGCCAATGCCAGCGCTACTGCCAGCGCTACTGCCAGTGCTGGTGCCAGTGTCCAAGCCGGTGCGGATGTACCTGCCGCTGGCGGCGTCAGCGCCGTTGATACCGCCGCCATTGCGGCCATGGACTGGGACACGCTGGAAGCCTCGATCCGCAGCTGCACCCGGTGCCGGCTGTGCGAGGGACGCACGCATGCCGTGCCCGGCACTGGCGACCGGCGCGCGCGCTGGTTGTTTGTCGGCGAAGGCCCGGGCCGTAACGAAGACCAGCAGGGCGAGCCCTTCGTCGGCCCGGCCGGCGCGCTGCTCGACAACATGCTGCGTGCCCTGCAGCTGGCGCGCGGCGAGGGCACTTATATCGCCAATGTCGTCAAGTGCCGCCCGACCGGCAGCGATGGCCGTGACCGGCCGCCGGCGCCTGACGAGATTGCCGCCTGCCGGCCTTACCTGGAACGACAGATCGACCTCATCCGGCCCGACGTGATCGTCGCACTGGGCAAGGTGTCGGCACTGTCCCTGCTCGGGCTGCCACAAGACGGTTCGCTCTCCAGTGTGCGCGGCAAGCCGGCCACTTATGCGGGCCGGCCGCTGTTGCCCACCTTCCATCCGGCTTATCTGCTGCGGAAACCGGCCGACAAGGCCCTGGCCTGGCGTGACCTGTGCGCGGCCCGGCGCCTGAGCAATGGGCAATAGCGTCAATAGCGTCAGCAGCATCAACAGTGGCAATGACCGATAGCGGCGCGCCTGTGGTCGGGATGGCGCCACTGCAGCAGGCCTTCCTTGCGCGCTGGCCGACCCTGCGCAATCCGCATGTGCGCGCGCTGGCCTGGCTGCTGTGGGCGCCTGACCTGCTGGACGCCGATGCGCCGCGCTGGTCCGGGCGTATCGCGCGTCTGCCCGGCCTGGTGCTCGATGCCGATCTCGACTGGCTGCTGCAACTCGACGCCGCGCCCGAGGCGCTGGATGCCTTCCTTGCCGTCCATCGGTTCACGCGGCTCGGCCGTTATGCCGAGAACCTGCTCGTCTGGTATTTCCGGCATCGCGGCGTATTGCATGCGCACGGTGTCCAGGTCAGGCAGGGCAAGCAGGAAACCATTGGCGAATTCGATTTCCTGCTCGATCTTGACGGCGGGCTCACGCACTGGGAGCTGGCGACCAAGTTCTATCTGCTGTGCTCGGACGACCCGGCGCTGCAGGGCGTGCAGCAAGCCGATTACTTCGTCGGCCCCAACCTGGCCGATACCCTCGGCCGCAAGATGCGCAAGATTCTCGACCGCCAGTTGTCGTTGGGCTCGCATCCGGCGGCGGCGGCTTTGTTGCCGCGTTCGCTGGCCGCTGCACAGGCGCTGGTCAAGGGCTGGCTGTTTTACCGTCGCAGCGATGCCGGGCCCGGACGCGAGACCGGCATCCTGGCCACCCATTGCCGCGGCTGGTGGTGTGCCTTGTCGGAACTGGATCAGCATGTGGGCCAGCAAGTGGCGCTGTTGTCACGTCTGGAATGGATGGCGCCGGCCAGATTGCCGGCTGAGCGCGTGCTGGCCCGCGAACAGGCCGCCGCCATGCTGGCGCAGGTATTTGCCGGCGACGGCATGCCGGTGATGGCCGTGACGCTGGTGCAGGATGGTGATGCGTGGGTGGAAGCCGATCGCGGCTTCGTGGTGCCCGACCAGTGGCAGCTCGACGCGCTGCGCAAGATGGCCGGGGTCCGGTGACTGTCTGGTCAGCAGCTATCGGGTACCGAAGTGCTTTTGTTCGCCGATCAGGTGCAGCGAATCATATTCACGCTGGTTGGCGGCGTGCTTTTTCATCACCAGCCACATGATGATCGCCACGAACAGGCCAAACAGCACGATCACGACATGGATCGACAGGTCGAGCTTAACCAGCAGCGCATACAGTGACAGCATCAGCAAGATGGACAGGTTCTCGCTGAAATTCTGGACGGCAATCGAGTGCCCGGCGCTCATCAGCACATGGCCGCGATGCTGCAGCAGCGCATTCATCGGCACCACGAAGTAACCGGACAAGGCGCCGATCAGCACCAGCAGCGGATAGGCCACGGTGGTCGAGGTCACCATCGTCATCACGCAGACGATCAGGCCCATGGCAAAGCCCATCGGCATCACGCCCAGTGATTTTTTCAGCGGCACCATGCGTGCCGCCGCCATCGCCCCAAAGGCGACGCCGAAGGCCACCACGCCCTGCAGGATGGCGGCTCGCGCCAGCGGCATGCCGAGCGCGCTCTCGGCCCATTTGAGGACGATGAACTGCAGCGTGGCGCCCGCGCCCCAGAACAACGAGGTCACTGCCAGCGAGATCTGGCCGAGGCGGTCGCGCCACAGCGTGACCACGCAATGCGAGAAATCCATCACCAGTCGCCAGGGCGTGTGCTCCTGGCGCGGATAATGCGCGCCGGTGCGCGGTATTTTCAGGTTGAACAGCGCAGCGATGATGTAGATGATCATCACCAGGCCCAGCGCGACTTCCAGCGACAGGCCCAGCTGCAGGGGATTGAAGGGCAGCAGCTCGTTGAGCATCGCGGCGAACTGGGCGCTGACCAGCGCGCCGCCCAGCACGGTGCCGAGGATGATGGACATCACCGTCAGCCCCTCGATCCAGCCATTGGCAGCGACCAGCTTTTCGGCCGGCAGCAGCTCGGTCAGGATGCCGTACTTGGCCGGCGAATAGGCGGCGGCACCGAAACCGACCACGGCATAGGCCAGCAGCGGGTGCACGTCGAGGAACATCAGCAGGCAGCCGGCGATCTTGACCAGGTTGGTGATGAACATCACGCGGCCCTTGGGGAAGGCATCGGCAAAGGCGCCGACGAACGGCGCCAGCACCACGTAGGAAGTGACGAAGAACAGCTTCAGCATCGGCGTCATCCAGGCCGGCGACTGCATCGAGGCGAGCGCGGAGATGGCGACGATCAGCAAGGCGTTATCGGCAAGCGACGAGAAAAACTGCGCCGCCATGATGGTATAGAAACCGCGATTCATTCGGGGAATTCTTGGCTGAAGGGCTGCTGAATGGGCGGCTTGCTTTATACCACGAATTGCGATGCGCTCCGACCGCAGCCCGCGGCGCTGGCCGGCGCTCCGGTAAAATATCATGATGCCCAGACCCCTAGTTGCCATTACCGATATCGCTGCCATGCAGTCCAACCTGTCGGTCGCCCGGGCGGCCATGCCCGGGGCGAAGACCTGGGCCGTGGTGAAGGCCGACGGTTACGGTCACGGGCTGGCGTGGGCGATGCAGGGCTTCGCGCAAGCCGACGGGCTGTCGCTGGTCGAGCTCGATCGTGCGGTCCGCTTGCGCGAACTCGGCTGGGCCAAGCCGGTGATGATGATCGAAGGCATGTTCTCCGTCGCCGACATTGCCGACATGCAGGCGCATGCGCTGCAGCCCGTCATCCACAACGAGGAACAACTGGCGATGCTGGCCTCTGCGCCCGCCGGCATGCCGCTTGATGTGCACCTGAAGATCAACACCGGCATGAACCGGCTGGGCTTCCCTCCCGAGCGGGTGCGCGAGGTCCATGCCCGCCTGAAGGCCTTGCCAGTCGTGCGCAGCATCGGCTTGCTGACCCATTTCGCGAATGCCGAAAACCCGGCGGCCGCCTTGTCGCCGGCGCTGCAGATGGCGCGTTTCGAGGCCTGCACGACCGGATTGTCGGCGTCGGTCAGCCTGTCGAACTCGGCGGCCTTGCTGCTGCAGGGCCAGATCCGCGGCGACTGGGTGCGTCCGGGCGTGATGCTGTACGGCGGCTCGCCCGGCCGTGGCAGCGCCGAGTCTTTCGGCTTGAAGCCCGCGATGACGCTCAAAGGCGAACTGATTTCGGTGCAGTCACTGCAGGCCGGCGACAGCGTCGGCTATGGCAGCACCTTCAGCGCCGGGCAGCCGATGCGCATCGGCGTGGTCAGCTGCGGCTATGCCGACGGCTATCCGCGCCATGCGCCGACCGGCACCCCGGTGCTGGTCGATGGCGTGCGCACCCGCATCCTGGGCCGCGTGTCGATGGACATGCTGAGCGTCGATCTCGAGCCGGTGCCATCGGCCGGCGTCGGCAGCAGCGTGACCCTGTGGGGTGCCGGCTTGCCGATCGACGAAGTCGCCGCAGCGGCCGGCACCATTGCTTATGAATTGATGTGCGCCATCACGCCCCGCGTGCGGCGCGAGAGGCAAAGCTGATGGCCAAGGCCAAGACCAATTACACCTGTACCGAGTGCGGCGGCGTATCCAACAAATGGGCCGGTCAGTGCCCGGCCTGCAGCCAATGGAACACCCTGGTCGAGACCGTGGTCGAGACCGTGACCAATCGCTACTCGACGCCGGCCCAGGGCCTGGTGCAGGGGGCGCCGGTGATGAAGCTGGCCGACATCGATGCCGCCGACGTGCCGCGCTTTGGCACCGGCATTGAAGAATTCGACCGCGTGCTCGGCGGCGGGCTGGTGGCCGGCGGCGTGGTCCTGATCGGCGGCGACCCCGGCATCGGCAAGTCGACCCTGCTGTTGCAGGCGCTGGCCAACCTGTCGCGGGTGAAGAAGGTGCTGTATGTCAGCGGTGAGGAGTCCGGCGCCCAGGTGGCGCTGCGCGCGCGCCGACTGGCCATCGAGGCGCCCGAGCTGCAGCTGCAGGCCGAGATCCAGCTGGAAAAAATCCTCAATACGCTGGCCGAGCAAAAGCCGCAGGTGGCCGTGCTCGACTCCATCCAGACCCTGTACTCGGACGCGCTGACGTCGGCGCCGGGTTCGGTGGCGCAGGTGCGCGAGTGCGCGGCGCAGCTGACGCGGATCGCCAAGCAGTCCGGCATCACCATCATCCTGGTCGGCCATGTCACGAAAGAGGGCGCGCTGGCCGGTCCGCGCGTGCTCGAGCACATCGTCGACACGGTGCTGTATTTCGAGGGCGATACGCATTCCAGTTTCCGTCTGGTGCGCGCCTTCAAGAACCGTTTCGGCGCCGTCAACGAGCTCGGCGTGTTCGCGATGACCGACAAGGGCTTGAAGGGCGTGTCTAACCCGTCGGCACTGTTCCTCTCGCAGCACGAGAACCAGGTGGCCGGCTCCTGCGTGATGGTGACGCAAGAGGGCACGCGTCCCTTGCTGGTCGAGATACAGGCGCTGGTCGATGCCTCGCATGTGCCGACCGCGCGCCGTTTGTCGGTGGGCCTGGAGCAGAACCGGCTGGCGATGCTGCTGGCCGTGCTGCACCGCCATGCGGGGGTGGCGGCCTTTGACCAGGATGTGTTCATCAATGCGGTCGGCGGCGTGAAGATCACCGAGCCGGCGGCCGACCTGCCGGTGCTGCTGGCGATACAGTCATCGATGCGCAGCAAGCCCTTGCCGCGCGGGCTGGTGGCTTTCGGTGAAGTCGGTCTGGCCGGCGAGATCCGGCCGGCGCCGCGCGGCCAGGAAAGGCTGCGCGAGGCGGCCAAGCTTGGTTTCTCGATCGCGCTGGTGCCCAAGTCCAACCTGCCCAAGCAAAAGATCGACGGCCTGCAGGTGATCGGTGTCGAGCGCATCGATGAGGCGATGGCCAAGATGCGCGAGCTGCAATAAGCCGCAACGGCTTGCAGCTCGCCGCAGCACGGCAGCAGGCTGCGACAAACCACAACCGGTGCTTCAGGCGTCGTGCAGCAGCAGACCTGCCGTGCGGAGCCCGCTGCGCACCGCCCCTTCGATCGTCGCCGGATAATCACCCTGCGTGTAATCGCCGGCCAGCCACAATCCGGCATTCGTGGTGCGATTGTCCGGCCGCTGCAGGTCGGGCGTGCAGGCGAAGGTCGCGCGCTTTTCCGTCACGGCCTTGCTCCAGCGCGGGCTGGCCAGCTCGGGCCGCTGCAAGGCGCGCGCCAGCTGCGCGCAGACATCATGGATCAGGACTTCATGCCCCTCGGCGATCGCATCGCCCGAGGCGCTGACGACGACGGCCAGCAAGCCCGGCTGGGTGGCGTCGAGCTGGCCGCGGTCGAACACGAACTGGCCCCAGGCATGCGTGGCCGGATCATCCTCGAGCGCAAGGAAGGGATGCGGCAGGCTGACTGAGCGCTCGTACTGCAGGTAACAGGTGGTGATCGGTTCGTAGTCAAAGGCCAGCGCCTCGGCCAGCCTGTCATCGACGCCGGCCAGCAAGGCCTGGGCGTGGTAGGGCGCGGTGGCGAGCACGACCTCGTCATGCACGGCCGACAGCTCGTCGGCGCCGATGCGCCAGCGGCCATCCTGCGGCGCCAGCTGCTTGACATGCGCGCCCAGGGTGACCTTGCCGCCATGCTTCTCGACAAAGGCCAATGCCGCATCCGGGAACAGCGCCGACAGGTCGACCCGTGGCAGCAGCATGTCCGATGCCTGCCGGCTGGCCGCCAGGCTGTCGCGCAGCACGTTGAGGAAGATTTTTGCCGATGCCCGCTCCGGCGGCGTGTTCAGCGCGCCGACACAGAGCGGTCGCCACAGCAGTCGCGTCAGGCGCTCGGTCTGTTCGAACCGCGCCAGCAGCTCGGCGACGCTGCAATCGACATTCAGTTTCCAGCCCATCCAGCGGGCGGCGCTGGCAAAACGGGCCATCGCGAGCTTGTCGGCCGCCGTCAGCCCGCTGGCGCGCAGCACGCCCAGCGCCATGTGCAGCGGCGCCGGCAGGCGCGGCGCGAGCAGCTGCATGCCGTCGCCATGGGCCGGGTAGCGCATCTGCAAGGGCAGCCGCAGCAGCAGCGAGGCCGGCTCCAGGCCGACCTTGTGCATCAGGTGCAGTGTGTCGCGATAGGCGCCCAGCAGGATGTGCTGGCCATTGTCCAGCGCATGATCGTGCAGTTCGACGCGCCGGGCGCGCCCGCCGGCGACCCGGGTCGCTTCATACAGGTGGACCTGGCAGCCGCGCCGGGCCAGCTCGACCGCCGTCGCACAGCCGGCCCAGCCGGCGCCGATGACGGCAATATCTCGTTGACGTGCGCTGCTTGCATTCATCGCGGGCTCCCGGTCGTGCAACAGGCAAGGGTGTGCCGGACTCAGCCGCGCACCCAGGTCTTCCATGCCAGCCACAGCTTGCGCAGCGGCGTCAGCGCGATGCGGTGCCTGAGCACATGGAAGCCGTCGTGTTCGATCTCGTCGAGGACAGCGCGGTAGATCGCCGCCATGATCAGGCCGGCGCGCTGGGCGCGCCGGTCGGCCACCGGCAGCAAGGCCATCGCCTCATCGTACAGCGCCTGGGCGCGCCGGGTCTGGAAGCGCATCAGGGCTTCGAAGCGCTCGCTGTGGACAGCGTTGAGGATCTCGGCAGCGGGCACGCCATGCTGCTGCAGTTCCGAGATCGGCAGGTAGATGCGGCCGCGCCGCGCGTCTTCGCCGACGTCGCGGATGATATTGGTCAACTGGAAGGCCAGACCGAGCTTTTCCGCATACTCGAGCGTGCTCGGGCTGCTGTAGCCGAAGATGCCGGCCGACATGATGCCGACCACGCTGGCCACATGCCAGCAGTAGCGCTGCAGGGCCGGGTAGTCGAGGTAACGCGTCTGCGTCAGGTCCATTTCCATGCCATCGATCACGGCCAGCAGGTGTTCGCCGCGTATGCCGTAGGGCTCGAGATGCGGCTGCAGTGCCTTGGTGACCGGATGGCTGGGGCTGCCGGCCAGCATTTGCGCGACTTCCTTGCGCCACCAGACCAGGGTGGTCTGAGCGATCTGCGCATCGCTGGTCTCGTCGACGACATCGTCGACTTCGCGGCAAAACGCGTACAAGGCCGTGATCGCGGCGCGGCGCGGCGGCGGCAGGAACAGGAAGCTGTAATAGAAGCTGGAGCCGCTCTGGGCTGCCTTCTGCTGGCAGTACTGGTCGGGAGTCATGGGGCCGAATCCTAGCTGACAAAGCGCATCGAGCGCCAGCCCAGCAATAGCCAGTCGGCCTTGCCCAGCACCGGCCGGTGGCGAAACACGTCATGTCCGGCGGCCTCGATCTTCTCGAGGATGCGCAGGCCGCCGAGGACGATCAAGCGCAGCTCCCAGCCCAGGCGGCCGGCCACGCGCCGGGCCAGCGGTGCGCCGGACAGCATCAGCGCACGCGCGCGATCGACTTCGAATTGCATCAGGGCCTGCCAGCGCGCATCGACGCGCTGTGCGGCGATGTCGGCCTCATCGACGCCGTAGCGCCGCAAATCCTCCTGCGGCAGGTAGACGCGGGCTTTTTCCCAGTCGATCGCGACATCTTGCAGGAAGTTAATCAGCTGCAGCGCGCTGCAGATGGCATCGCTCAGCGGCAGCAGCGCAGGATCGCGTTCGCCATGCAAGGCCAGCATGATGCGGCCGACCGGATCGGCCGAGCGCCGGCAGTAATCGCGCAGCTCGTCCCAGCTGCCATAGCGGATCTGGCTGACGTCTTGCCGGAAGGCCGACAACAAGTCGCGCAGCGGCTGGGTGCCCAGTGCCGGGTGCGCAGCGAGCACGGCGGCCAGCTCGGCAAAGCGCGCGCCCGGTCGGCGGCCGGCCGCGATGTTGTCGAGTTCGACTTCGTAGGCGTCAAGTGCCGCGATGCGCTCGGCCGCCGATGCGTCGCCCTCATCGGCGATGTCGTCGGCGCTGCGCGCGAACGCATAAATCACCCGTACGGCGGCGCGCATGCGGGCCGGCAGCAGGGGCGAGCCGACCGGGAAATTTTCGTAATGCGATTCGAAAGTCGCAAGCGACTGGGTATCGGGCATTGATCTTGATAACAAATAAAGAGGCGCTTTGGCTATAATTCCTGACCATCGAGTCAGTAAGGGCCCTGACAAGGCACCGAAATCTCCTGCCAGTCCTCCCATAGCAAATTGATATTGCTATTCGCGCCACGCTTAAAGCAGGCCGAATGGTAAAGGAAAAACATGACTTCACGCGCCTTCCAGCGATCCTTTTCCCGGCCCGAATGTGGCAACGTCGCCGGCACCGCCGCCGGCACCGCCGCCGGCAACCGTACCCGCCGCCTCAGCGGGCGCCTGAGCGGCCTGACTGGCGTGGCCGGCATCGTGCTGGCCGCCCTGGCGCTGACGGCCTGTTCGAAGAAGGTCGAGAAGACCGAAGATATCCGTCCGGTGCGTGCGATCACGGTATCGCCGGCCGGCAGCAAGGCCGTCATCGAATTGTCAGGCGAGGTGATGCCGCGCTATGAGTCGCGCATCGGCTTCCGGGTCGGCGGCAAGATCGTCGCCCGCAAGGTCGATGTCGGCACCGTGGTCAGGCGCGGCCAGCTGTTGATGCAACTGGATGCGACCGACCTGCAGCTGGGACAGGCGCAGGCCAAGGCAGCGGTGGCCGCCGCCGACAGCAATCTGTCGCTGGCCAGGGCCGAGCTGGAGCGTTATCGCGAACTGCGCCAGAAGAATTTCGTCAGCCAGGCGGTACTGGATGCAAAGGAAGCCGCTTACAAATCGGCGCTGGCCGGACAGGAGCAAGCCAGCGCCGGCCTGAAGGTGCAATCCAACCAGAGCAGCTATGCAAGCCTGGTGGCCGATGCCGATGGCGTGGTGACCGGCATTGATGCCGAAGTCGGGCAGGTGGTGGCGGCCGGCACGCCGGTGGTGCGCATTGCCCGCACCGGCGAGACCGAGGTGCGGGTCAGCATTCCGGAAGACCAGGTCGAGCTGCTGCGCAAGGTCAGCGACGTGAAAGTACGGACCTGGGCCAACCCGGGCGAGGCCATCGACGGTCGCGTGCGCGAAATTTCGCCGGTGGCCGATCCGGCCACCCGCACCTTTGCCGCCCGTGTGGCCATACCCAGGGCCGGTGCCGACATTCGTCTGGGAATGACGGCCACGGTCGCCTTTGCGACCGCCGCGCAACCGGGCATACGGCTGCCGCTGACGGCGCTGTTCCATGACAAGGACGCGACCTCGGTCTGGGTCGTGAACCAGGGCACGGTGAAACTGGTGCCGGTCCAGGTGGCCGGTGCCAGCGGCAACGAGATCGTGATCGCCGGCGGCCTCGACCACGGCCAGACCGTGGTGACGGCCGGCGTCAACATGCTGCGCGAAGGCCAGAAGGTGACGGTGCTGGGGCAGGAGCTGGCGGCGATCAAGGCCCAGGCTGCGGCCGCTACGCAAGCGCCGCAGGCGCCGCAGGCAAGCTCAACGCAGGAAGCGCCTGCCGCTGCCGGCGGGGCCGCCAAATGAAGGGACGCCTGAATCTCTCGCGCTGGGCGCTGGACCACATCCCGTTCATACGCTACCTGATGGTGGTGCTGCTGTTGGGCGGCATCATGAGCTATGCGAAGCTGGGCCAGGATGAAGATCCTCCATTCACTTTCCGCGCGATGGTCGTGCGCGCCTACTGGCCGGGCGCCAGCTCGGTGCAGATGGCCGAGCAGGTCACCGACAAGCTGGAAAAGACGCTGCAGGAAGTGCCGTATGCGGACAAGATCCGCAGCTACTCGAAACCGGGTGAGACGCTGATCATCCTCGAGCTGCGCGAATCGGCGCCGCCCAAGGATGTGCAAAACACCTGGTACCAGGTGCGCAAGAAGATCGGCGACATGCGCGGCAGCTTGCCCGGCGGTGTGCAGGGCCCTTACTTCAATGATGAATTCGGCGATACCTACGGCTCGATCTTTGCGCTGTCGGCCGACGGCTTCACGATGGCCGAGGTCAAGGAATACGCCGACTTCGTGCGCCAGCAGCTGCTGGGCGTGAAGTCGGTCGCCAAGGTTGAGATGTACGGCGTGCAGGACGAGAAGGTCTTCATCGAGTTCTCGTCGAAGAAATTCGCCCAGCTCGGCATTCCGTTCGAGCAGGTGGTGCAGCAGATCAATGCCCAGAACGCGGTCGAGGGCAGCGGCGTGCTGGTCACGCCGACCGACAACCTGCAGGTGCGGGTGTCGGGCCAGACCCGCAATGTGAAAGAGCTGGAGAACCTGCCGCTGCGCGCCAACGGCAACAGCTTCCGCCTGGGCGACTTTGCGAAAGTCACCCGTGCCTACCAGGACCCGCCGCGCGACAAGATGCGCCACAACGGCCATGAAGTGATCGGCCTCGGCGTGTCGATGGAAAAGGGCGGCGACATCATCGAGCTGGGCCGCCTGCTGGACGGGCGTGCCGCCGAGATCCAGGCCAAGCTGCCGGTCGGCATCCGCCTCGAGCGCGTGGCCGACCAGCCGCGCGCGGTGTCCTCGTCGGTCAATGAATTCCTGAAGGTGCTGGCCGAGGCGGTGTTCATCGTGCTGGCGGTCAGCTTCGTGTCACTGGGCCTGCATACCAGGCCTTTCCGCATCGATGCCCGTCCGGGCCTGGTGGTCGGCCTGACCATCCCGCTGGTGCTTGCGGCGACCTTCCTGATCATGCGCGTGTTTGGCATCGACCTGCACAAGATCTCGCTGGGCGCGCTG
>JACCDY010676640.1_pt1 | contig 15264 bp, 10 predicted proteins | sample 7446391 | NCBI WGS metagenome assembly JACCDY01 (sample SAMN15323451, study PRJNA562643) | freshwater metagenome | isolation source: river surface water | place: USA:Blue River Watershed | collected 2017-08-18 | reverse complement strand
TTACCGCCACCGCCACGTCACCCATCAGCGTCTCCGGACGCGTGGTGGAAATCTCCAGATACCTGCCGGGCTCGTCGACCAACTCATACTTCATGAAGTAGAGCTTCGATTTCTGCGGAGTCATGATCACTTCCTCGTCGGAAAGCGCGGTCAACGACACCGGGCACCAGTTGACGATGCGCTTGCCGCGGTAAATCAGACCCTCCTTGAACAATTCGACGAACACATGGCTGACCCACTTGGTGTAGGCCTCGTCCATCGTGAAGCGCTCGCGACTCCAGTCGCAGGAACAGCCGAGACGCTTGAGCTGCTTGATGATGATGCCGCCGTGGTGATCCTTGAAGTCCCACACGCGCTTGAGGAATTCCTCACGGCCGAGGTCGCGGCGGGTCTTGCCCTCCTTCTCGCGAAGTTCGCGCTCGACCTTCGCCTGGGTCGCAATGCCGGCGTGGTCGGTACCGGGCAGCCACAACACCTCCTTGCCCTCCTGCCGGGCACGCCGTGCCAGGATGTCCTGCAGCGCATTGTTGAGCACGTGACCGAGGTGCAGGATGCCGGTGACGTTGGGCGGCGGAATGACGATCGAATACGCCTGCTTGTCGGACGCAGGATCCGCTTCGAAACACTTCCCCTCCAGCCAGGCGGCATACCATTTGGCTTCCACCGCCTGCGGTTCATAGGCTTTCGCTAACTCGGACATGGGGGCGGATGGATGCCAGAGCCCGCACGGTTTGTCCAGCATGGGGACGCCCATGTCGCATTCCCACACCCAAAGTCCTGATATCCGGGGTTGCCAGCAGGATTCGACCTGAGGCAAGCTGGCGGCCGCCGCACGCCAATATCACCCACACGATCGAATGAAGCCAAGTCTCGTTGTTCTCGCCGCTGGAATGGGTAGCCGCTACGGCGGACTCAAGCAGATGGACCCGATGGGCCCGAATGGCGAGACGGTCCTGGACTACTCGGTCTACGATGCGATCCGCGCCGGCTTCGGCAGGGTCGTCTTCATCATCCGCGAGGATTTCGCCGATGCCTTCAAACAAGGTGTGGGCTCCCGCTTCGCCAACCGCATCCAGGTCGACTACGTGTTCCAGAAACTCAGCGACCTGCCTGAGGGCTTCAGCGTGCCGGAAGGCCGCGAAAAACCCTGGGGCACCGCCCACGCCGTGCGCGCCGCCCGCCATGCGGTGAAGGAGCACTTCGCAGTGATCAACGCCGACGACTTCTACGGCCGCGACGCCTACGCCCGCGCCGCCGACTTCTTCGCCTCACTGCCGGCCGCCACCAGCGATGAAATGGCAATGATCGGCTACCCGCTGCAGAACACACTCTCCGACCACGGCCACGTCAACCGCGGCATCTGCCAACTCGACGCCAGCGGCAACCTGACCAGCGTCGAGGAAATCCTCAACATCGAACGCGAGGACGACGGTATCGTCCGCGGCAGCCGGATCGATGGCAGCCGCCAGGACATCGCCGACGATTGCCTGGTGTCGATGAACTTCTGGGCCTTCGGCCCCGACTTCTTCGATCGACTCGAAGAGGCATTCACCCGCTTCCTTGCCGCTGCCGGATCCCAACTGAAATCCGAGTGCTACATCCCGACGGTCGTCGACGACCTGATCCAAACCGGCAAAGGCAGCTGCCCGGTCCTGCGCACCAGCAGCCAGTGGTTCGGTGTGACCTACCCGGATGACAAACCGTTCGTTGTCGAATCCATCGCCAAACTCATCAAACAGGGCGAATATCCGTCCCCGCTCGTCTGATTTCAGCATTTCATTTTTCAGTATTTCAGCTTTTATTCCAATTCCGTGCCCAAACCGAAAATCCATCACAACATCGGCTCCATCGCCGCGAAGTTCGACCTCCGCGCCGACTTCAAGGAGTCGCGCCCATACGGCAACGGCCACATCAACGACACCTATCTGGCCCGCTGCGACCAAGCCGGCCTGCAGACGCGCTTCATCGTCCAGCGCATCAACCACAACGTGTTCAAGCAACCGGTCCTGCTGATGCAAAACGTCAGTCGCGTCACCACCCACGCGCTGGAGATGCTGATCAAGGAGGAACACCCGGAAGCCCACCGCCGCACCCTCACCTGCATCCCCGCACTCGACGGCAAACCCTACGTCACCGACGCCGAAGGCAACTACTGGCGCGTCTACCCGTTCATCGAACGCGCCCGCGGCTATGACACGCTCACCTGCAACAAGCAGGCGTTCCAAGCGGCCCGCGCCTTCGGCCGTTTCCAAAACCTGGCCGCCTCACTCGGTGGCGAGCGGCTCCACGAAACGATCCCCCACTTCCACGACACACCGAAACGCCTCGCCGCACTCGAAGCGGCAATTGCCGCCGACCCGGTCGGCCGCGTCAGCCAGGTCAGCCCGGAAATCGAATTCGCCCGCGCCCGCGCCGGCGATTGCCCACGCATCACCGACCTGCTCGCGTCCGGTGAAATCCCGGAACGCGTCACCCACAACGATACCAAGATCAACAACGTCCTGCTCGACGAAGTCACCTCCGCCGCCATCTGCGTGATCGACCTCGACACCACAATGCCGGGCTGCGCGCTCTACGACTTTGGCGACCTGGTGCGCTCCTGCGCCCCCACCACCCGCGAGGACGAAACGGACCTCAGCGGCGTGGACATCCAGATCGATCGCTTCGAATCCCTGGCCAAAGGATACCTGTCGGCCGCCCACTTCCTCAACCAGACGGAGATCGAAAACCTCGCGTTTTCCGGCAAATTGCTCACCCTCGAGTGCGGCATCCGCTTCCTCACCGACTACATCCACGGGGACACCTCCTTCAAGATCCACCACCCCGAACACAACCTCGACCGCTGCCGCAACCAGTTCGCCTTCGTCAAGGTGATCGAGGAGCGCTTGTCCGAACTCGAGGACATCGTCGACCGTTGCGCCAGCAACACCGCCCATTCGCGGGCCTGATGACCAGGTCCGGCTGCCGGTGAAATTCTCCGGCTCCCGACACCCAATCATCACGAATTTACCCGATATTTACTAAGAATCCGGGCTTTGTAGGGTCATCATCCCCATCGGAGAGGACTGCGACCCCATGGGTGACCCCACCCTGCGCCGATTCCGGCACGCCGAATGCAGTGGCTTTCCATTCCCCAGCCACATCCACCCCACCCGATGAGTCACCCAGTTCTCCACCCCACACAAGGGAGCATTTCATGCACAATGCGCCCTTGCAGCTTCGCTGAATCAAGCGAAATTCCTCTCGCAGCCGATACGTTCTTTTGAAATGGTCGGACATTCAGTCCTGACCACACCGGATACCTCCCATGCCGAACCCTCCAGAAAGCCATCAAGTTCACCTGCCGGAGTCCCTCCGCCTGCAGCTGGTGGACTTCCGGCGCCGCCTGTGGCGGATGAAAATCGTCGAATCCGTGGCGGCCGGGCTCATCGGCCTCTTGGTCTCATTCCTCCTGGTTTACGGACTCGACCGCCTGATCTCCACCCCGGGCTGGGCCCGCCTGCTCATCCTGCTGGCCGGCGCCTCGTTGTTTGCCGGGTTCGCCCCCTACTGGCTGCACCGCTGGGTCTGGCGCAGCCGCAAACAAACGCAGATCGCCCGCCTGATCGCCCGCCACTACCCCGGCCTCGGCGACCGCCTGCTCGGCGTCATCGAACTGCAGGATCAAATCGCCAGCGAAGACACCCTCTCACCGCGACTGCGCGAAGCGGCCATGCTGGCCGTGGCGGCCGAAACCGAAAAACGCCCGCTCACCAAGGCGCTGCCCGCCCCCCGACACGTCAAATGGGCGGCCTGCGCACTACTGCTGATGCTCGGTGCCACCGCCGCGCTCACGATCACCCCGCAAGCCGGCATCAACGCCCTCCAACGGTGGATCTTCCCACTCTCGGAAACCGAACGCTACACCTTCACCAAACTCGAGTCGCCACCGACCTACCTCGCGGTCCCCTTCGGCGAATCCTTCGCCGTCACCCTGAAACTGGCAGACGACTCGCAACAGAAACCCACTCACGGCAGCGGACGCTACGGCCTGCAACCGATGGTCAACAGCCAGCTCAGCGACAAGCGCTACGCCTTCACCTTCCCGGGTCAACAGGACCCCGGAACCATCGTCTTCAAGATCGGTGACCTGCGTCACGAACTCCGGGTCGAACCGATGCCACGTCCGGCCGTCGAGGAAATCTGGGCCACCCTGACCTCGCCCGACTACCTCAAGCTGCCACCGCGCCGCATCAACATCCACACCGGTTCGCTCAGCGCGGTGGAAGGCAGCAAGGTCCGCATCGACCTGACCATGAGCCGGCCGATCGACCGCTCGAGCACCTACGGACCGATCGAATACGCACCACTCGAAGAGGGCGGCAAACCCACCACTACCGACCCCTTTGCCAAACCACTCGAGATCGACGGCGCCAAAGCCAGCACCTTCGGGATGATGGTCGGTAAAAACGACTTCGACGTGCCATTCCAATGGAAAGACCTCCACGGCCTGCAAGGGGACTCCGGCTTCCGGATCCGCGTCGATGCCGTCCAGGATGCCGCTCCCACCTGCTACATCCAGGGGATCCAGCGCATGCACCTGATGCTGCCCGAGGAAACCATCGATTTCGAAATACTCGCCGAAGACGACTTCGCCGTTCAATCCGCCGGCATCGAGTGGGTCGGCGAACTCACCAGCCCCGGCGACACCAAGCCGGCCAAAGGCGACCTCCAACTGGCCGAAGGACAAACCGGTGAGAACCGCCTGATGCGACCCGTCGCCTTCAGCCCCGACGCTTACGGCATCGCCCCGCAGAAAATCATCCTGCGCGGCTGGGTGATGGACCATTTCCCGAATCGCGGACGCATCTATTCCGAACCGATCGTCATCTACGTCCTGACCCGCAACGCACACGCCCAGATCCTCAAGAGCCGCTTCGATCGCCAGATCTCCGAACTCGAGGACCTCGCCCGCCGCGAACTCAACCTGCTCGAGGAAAACCAACGCTTGGAAAAACTCGACGGCGAGGAACTGCAGAACGACGAGAACCGCCAACGGCTCGAGAAACAGAAGAACGAGGAGAACGAAACCCGCCAGCGCTCGAAGGAACTCACCGAGCGCATGGAGGAACTGCTCAAGGATGCCGCCCGCAATGGCGACATCGACAAGGAGACGATGAAGAAGATGGCCGAAGCGCTCAAGTCCATGCAGGAGCTTTCGCAACAGGACATCCCCAAGGTGCAACAGAAACTCGATGATGCCAGCCAGCAGTCGAACTCGAACGAGAAGAGCGAGCAGGACATGAAGCAGGCGGTCGAAGAACAGAAAAAGGTGGTCGACAAGATGCAGCAGGCCGCCAACGAAGCCAATGAAGCGAACCGCCAGTTCGAAGCCGGCACCTTCGTCAAACGGCTCAAGAAGGCCGCCTCCGAACAACTCGGCATCACCTACTCGCTCTACCAACCGATGGCCAAGAAGCCGGTCGCCGAAATCATCGGCCAGACGGCGGAGGAAATGGACCCATCCAACATCAACCTGATCGACCGCAACATCAGCCAGCAATCGAACACCGCTCTCGACATCCGCTGGATCATCGAAGACCTCGCCCACTACTACTCACGGACCCAGAACGAGGAGTTCAAGAAGATCTACGACTCCATGAAAGAGTCGAACATCCCGGTGCATCTCGAGGAAATCCAATCGATGATGGACCGCCGACTGTCGTACCACCCGGCGATCAAATCGAAATACTGGGCCGCCAAACTCAATGAATGGGCGGAGTTGCTCGAGGGCGCCAACGATGATGGCGGCGGTGGTGGTGGTGGCGGCGGCGGTGGTGGCGGCGACTCCGAAAGCGAGGATTTCGAATTCATGCTCCGGGTCATGAAAATGATCCAGACCCAACAGGACCTGCGCGGTCGCACCCGCGCGCTGGAACAACTGCGGCGCAACCACATGGAAACCATCGCCCAATGAAGACCACCCTCAGCTCCATCACCCTGCTGCTGTCGCTCGGCTGCCTGCCACTGGCTGCCGCCGAAACCGACCCGCTCAAGATCCACCGCGAAGGGTCCGAAAAACTCGCCGATGAACAGGACGAGCTCTCCGCCGATGTGCAGCAGCTGGTCATCGAACAAACCAACCCGAAGGTCATCGAACTGCTGGCTCAGGTCGAAGACATCATGGATGAAACCACCGAGCGCCTGATCGAAATCGACACCGGCGCCGATACCATCGCCGCGCAAACCGAGATCATCGAGAAGATCCACGCCGCCGCCAAGGAGAAGCAAAAGCAATCCGGCAGCAAATCCGGCGGCGCCATGATGGAGATGATGGAGCGCATGATGGGCAAGGGCGAGAAACCCGGACAGAAGCCGGGGGACAAGCCGGGACAAAAGCCCGGCGACCAACCGGGACAAGGCCAGACCGGCGACTCCGACACTCCCAACCAACGCATCGACGGTGACCCCGACGGCAACAAGGAGATCCGCCGCGTGCCGAAATCCTCCGGCAATTCCTCCACCGCCATCCCCGAAGAACTCCGCAAGGCCTTCGATGCCTACAACCGGGGTGCCGAACAACTGATCAAATGACATGATGCGCGCTTCCTCCCTCGTTCTCGGCGGCACCCTCGCCTCCGTCCTGCTGACCGCCACTGCCGCAACCGCTCAGGGACCACTCGAGCGCCGCGACGACCCGATCCCCGCCCAAGTCGAACTGATCTATCAGAAAGGCCTCGACCACCTCGCCCGCACCCAGAACGAACAAGGCTGCTGGAGCGACAACGTCGGCAGCCAACCGGGCGTGGTCGGGCTCTGCGTCATGGCCTTCCTCGCCCGCGGTGAGGATCCGGTCAACGGCCCCTACGCCAAAAACATCCGCAAGGGACTCGACTACATCATCTCCCAACAAAACGAGCAGAACGGCTACATCGGCTCGAGCATGTACAACCACGGCTTCGCCACCCTGGCGCTCGCCGAATCGTACGGCATGGCACAACACCCTAAAGTGCCCGACGCGCTCAAGAAGGCCGTCGAATTGATCCTCAGTTCGCAGAAAAGCAACCGCTTCAACGCCTGGCGCTACACGCCGGACAGCCGCGATGGCGACACCACCGTCAGCGGCTGCCAGATCGTCGCCCTCTACGCCGCCCGCAACGCCGGCATCCCGGTGCCCGAAGAATCGCTGCGCAAGGCGATCAACTACATGAACAACAACCGCGGACCCAACGGCTCCTACGGCTACACCTCCGCATCCGGTGGCAAAGCCACCCTCACCGCCATCGGCATGTTGTGCTGCTCGCTGGCCAAGGAAACCGAAGGCAAGGGCTTCGAAAACAGCCTCAACTTCCTCACCGAAAACCTCGATTACCGCGAACGCAATTACCCGTACTATTTCGAGTATTACATGTCCCAGGCACTGTTCCAAGCCGACGAAAAGGTCTGGCAGCAGTGGAATGCCAACAACATCCGCTACATGGCCACCCTGCAGTCGGGCGACGGTTCCTTTCCCGGCAACCAAGGGCAGTCGTTCAGCACCGCCGGGGCCCTGTTGTCGCTCGCCCTCAACTACCGCTTCCTTCCCATCTACGAAAAATGATCAGGACACTGGCCATCCTCGGCAGCCTGTCAACAGCCTGCCTCCACGCTGCAGAAACCACCCCGGACCTGCTGCGCTTCAAGAACGGCGACCAGCTGCATGGCCGCTTCGTCGGCATCGCGCCCGGGCCGCTCGTCGAGTGGCAACACGAGGACGCCAAAGAGCCGGTGCGCTTCGAACCCCGCAACCTCAGGCACCTGGTGCTGCGCGGCGGCAACCCGGAACAACCGGTCGCCCACAGCTCGCTGGTCGAACTGATCAATGGCGACCGCATCCCGGGAACCGTCAGCCGACTGGATGAGCAATCGATCACTCTCGAAACCGGCTTCGCCGGCAACCTGGAAATCCCCCGCGACAAGATCGCGATCATCGCCCCCAATCCGCTCGGCGGCCGCGTCTACTACCACGGTCCGTTCTCCACCACGGGATGGGACATGATCAACCCGGGATTCCCCGAAGGCCTGCCCAAGAGCGAAAAACCGGCACCCCCCCGCAAGGAGGACGACGAAAGCCCACCGCCTCCCTCTCTCTGGCACCACGCCGGAGCCGCATGGTACTGGCAAAGCCCGACACCCGGAACCGCGCTGATCCGCCGCGACTGCCTGCCGGAACGTTCGATCGTGCGCTTCAAGCTCTCCTGGAAAAGCCACCTCAACCTCGCACTGGCACTCAACGCCGACTTCAGCGGCATGCAACCGCCACCCGGCGCCGATGCCAAGGTCGAGGCCCACGCCTTCATCGCCAACGATACCGACAGCTTCGCGCGCATCTTCGGCAACAGCCAGGTTCTCCAGATCAATTCGAACTACATGGTCATCTACCGCGCCAGCGTGGAAAAGGACGGCTCCACCTCCGTCGGCCGGGTGCAAGTGACCAGCAGCCGACTCCGCCTGGGTGAGAATTCCGACGCTGAATTCGAACTGCGCATCAACCGCAATTCCGGCGAAACCAGCCTGTTCGTCGATGGCGACTACGTGACCCAATGGAACAGCAACAGCTTCGAGGAACAACAACCCGAAAAAACCCAGCCCGCCCTCGGCAACGGACTGGCATTCATGGCCCAATACAACGAAGCCACCCTCCGGCTTTCCGACGTGATCATCGCGGAATGGAACGGCATGCCCGACTCCGCCCGCAGCCTGCAGATCGACGACCAGGACATCATCCTGCTCACCAACGGACTGGACCGCATCGCCGGCACCGCCAGCACCATCACCGAAGACGGCAAACTGGTGTTCAAGGGCAAGCACGGCAACTTCGCCATCCCGATGACGGAAGTGGCCGAAGTCCGTTTCGCCCGCAACAAACTCGCCAGCAAAAGCGCCAAACCGAACGGGCAGATCACCATCCGCCTCAGCCCGCTCGGCATGATCAGCGGCGTGCCGACCTCCACCGTCGGCGGCTCGCTGCAGCTCAAGCACCCGGTGCTTGGCAACCTCAACCTCTCGACGTCTCCGGCAGTCATGCTGGAGTTCGACACCGACAAGACGATCATCGACGACTGGGATGTCAGCTTCTAAACCAACCCTCATCACCCTCCTCATCGGCTGCGCCTGTCTTCAGGCGACGGCGGATGAGCTGATTCTCGACGGCTCCTCATCGAAGCTCAGCGGCAGGATCCTCACGATCGAACCGGAAGGGATCATCCAACTGGAAAGCCCGCTGGCGATCAAGCCGCTCAAACTCAAGGCGGAATCGCTGGTGAAAGCCGCCTTCTCACCCACACAGGAAACCACACCCGACGCCCCGATCCGCATCAAGCTGATCAACGACGACATCATCGTCGCCACCGCCGTGCTCGGCATGAACGACGGAGTGATGAACGTCGAAACCCTCGGCGCGGGAACCATCCCGATCTCCACCAGCACGATCCAATCGATCCAGTTCGGCGTCCGCCCCAACCAGGTGCTCTACCCCACCAAGAACGAAGCGATCAACTGGCTGGACACCAACGAGGAAAGGAGGAACTGGAAATTCAACCAGGACACGCTCGTCGTCGATGGCTCGGGAACGGTCTCCAACAAGTTCGAACTGCCCGAGGATTTCATCATTTCCTTCAAACTCGGATGGAACAAGAAGAACCCTCCCAACTTCCGGATGTCGATCGCCAGCCCGGAAAACGCAACCCGCGACGACCCTGGCTTCTACCGCTTCACCTACAACCCCTCCAGCATCCAGCTGGAGCGACAGACAAAGAACCAGACCAGCATGCTGGCCCAGCTGCGCCGCCCTCAGAAAGACCCGAACAAAACTTCGGTGGATGTGGAAATCCATATCAAGAGAAGCCAGCGACAACTCGAGCTCTTCATCGACGGAGAACCCGAAGGCCGCTACGCGGACCCGGTCGGCAAACTGCCACAGGGCGATCTGATCACGATGATCTGCTACGGCAATGACGGCAGCAACCAGCAGATCAGCAGCTTCAGGATCCTCGCCATCGACAACCTCTCGAGCCGTCACCTCGCCGAAGGTCGCGGCGACCCGAATGCAGATGTCATCATCTCCAACGATGATGACCGCATCCCAGGCCGACTGGAATCCATCACCAGCAACGGCGACACCAACCTGATCACCTTCATCAATGAAACGATCCAGACCGAACCGATGCAATACCCGCAATCGGAAGTCTCGACCGTCTTCTTCGCCAAACGCAGCCCGGAAGTCGCCGACCCGTTCGCCAAGGTCAATTTCAACATCATGATGCCTTACCAAGGCAAACTCCAGATCAGCGGCTGCACCATGCAGGGCGACACCCTCAGCGTGAGTCATCCGCTGCTGGGCAAGCTGAACATCGGCAGACCCTTCATCGAAACCATCACCAAGAGCGGCAAACCCGGCAGCTGAATCAAGCGCACCCATGAGAACCGTCATCGCCAACCTCATCCTCACCGTCTCGGCCGGCTGCTGCCTCGCCTGGGCCGAGGAAGCACCTGCGACATCCGAAGAGCCGTCAACCATCACCTTCACCAACGGCGATCACCTCCAAGGCAACCTCAAGGCCATCTCCAAGGAGGTCCTCACCTGGAATTCGCCCGCCCTGGCCGAACCGGCCGAGCTGTCGATCGGACAAGTCCTCGACCTCAACAAACCCGCCGAAGCCGGCATGCTCGATCGGAAGAGCGTCGTCGTGCTCACGCTGAAGAATGACGATGTCGCCAGAGGGGAACTGATTTCAGTCGATGACGACTCCATCCTGATCAACACCTGGTACGCCGGCCTGATGAAGTTCAACCGCCTGATGGTGGCAAAAATCCAGATCCTGAGCCAGACACGCTTTCACTACCAGGGACCAAGCAATCTCGACGGCTGGGTTCAATCGGATGAACCACCGGCATGGGAATACAGCCGGCAGGCATTCATCTCGAAAAACCGCGGCAGCATCGCCCGCGACAATGTGCTCGCAGAGCAATGCCGGGTCTCCTTCGACGTCGAGTGGAAATCCGACTCGCTGAACCTGCGGCTCTACCTGTTCACCCCTGATCCCAAGGACGGCAGCCCCGACGCCGGCGCGGAAATCATGCTGCAGCGCAGCACCATCTATTACCGCAGCGCGATCCGCCGCTCCTATGTCAACGGAGCGAATGCCCCCGAATTGCAGGAGAATGAAAAAGCCCACATCGAGATCCTCAGCAGCCGCCTGCTCGGTCACACATACCTGCTGCTCAACGGCCGCATGGTTGGCAACTGGAGTGATGCCGAGCTCAAGGATAAGAACCTGGGCTCAGCCATCCATTTCCTCTCGTATCACAGCAAACCGATGCGCATCTCGAACATCCGCATCGGAGCTTGGGACGGCAAGGTCGACCAAAAACTGCAAGCGACCTTCTCCGATGACGAGGATGGACCATTGGTCCCCCGCGTCGACCAACCACAAACTGAAGAGAACTCCCGATCGATGAATCTGGCCAACGGCGACATCATCGAAGGCGAGATCAAGTCGATCACCGACGGACTGATCACCATCAACACCGAACTCGGCGAGATCATCATGCCGGTCGACCGCTTCAGCAACCTGGTCCTGCCCGGCCTCGGCAAGGAAAAGAACAAGATCTACAACGGCGACATCCGGGCCACCTTCCCCGACGGCACTTCACTGGTGTTCCGCCTCGACGACATCCAGGACGACAAACTCACCGGCTACAGCCAGAATTTCGGCACCGCTGTGTTTCCGCTCAGCGGCATCAGCCGGGTGGAATTCCATCTCTATACGAAGAACGACTCACGCCCGACCACTCGGAGAGACAGCTAAATGCCCGCAGACCGGGTTTCGCCCGGCAGATAGGGCCCCGCGTCAGGGACGAGGAGAATCCGCACACCCTTCCAGACTGGATGCGGAGCGCTCTCATGGCGGCTGCTTCAGCTTCATGCTGAAATCCGTCTCCCGCCATGACCTCCTCGACCCCCATGTCCGCATTCTGCCAATGGCTGCTCGCCGAACCGTCCGCAACCCCAGCCTGCGCAATCGTCCTCCATGGCGAGCGTGAGGATACCCTCAACCCGATCATCGACGGAATCGCCCAATACCTCAATGAATACGACGGCGAAGCCGATGGCTTCTGGCTCAGCGCGACCGACGAATTGATCCAAAAAGCCGCCTCGGACCCCGGCAACCGAAGACTCTTGGGCCTCGAAGACCTCAATGACCCCGACGAAGCCGCCAGCAAGGAGCAGATCAAGCAGGCCATCCGCGCGCTCGGGCGCAAAGGCCACCTGGTCTTCCGCTGCCCGGAAGAACCCGGCACCGACCTGACCCCAGGCCAGGCCTTCCACGCCGGCATCGGCAACCACCTGAGCATCAAGACCCCCTGCCATCTGACCATCGACCCAGCCTTGGTTTCGCCGGGCTCTATCCCCCACATCATCGGAGATGTGTTCCTCGAGTGGTTCCTCGGCCCGGAGAGCGCCTACCAGACCGCCGCCGGCGTCTGATAATTGATGCATGCTTTTTCAGCGGATCCGCAAGGAAGCGGACCTATAGCTCTGATTTGCTCCCCCAAGCCATGACGGTCCTCGCCCTGACGATCCTGATCTCCACCAGCCTAGCCGGCATTTTCATCGCCTGTTTCGCCATGGAATGGCGTCGCGGCAAGGACAGCAGTCCCGAACGCGACTCGCTGCTCCCACTCGACAACTCAGCCCCCAAACCCTCCCATCCGCCCCACTGATCCAGCCCTTCTGATTTCAGCTTTCAGGTTTCTGCTTTCAACTCTTCCCAACCACCCATGACCACCCAAATCACCTACGACGACAAATCGGTCCGACACTTCATGATCGCCTCCATCTTCTGGGGCATCATCGGCATGCTGGTCGGTGTCATCATCGCCACCCAGCTGTCGCGCTGGGAAATGAACGGCTACTTCTGGGGCCTCGTCGAGAAAATCACCGGCGGTGCCTTCAAGGCCGATGGCATCTCCTATCTGACCTTCGGCCGCCTGCGCCCGCTGCACACCAACGCGGTGATCTTCGCCTTCGTCGGCAACATGATGTTCGCCGGCGTCTACTACTCGACCCAACGGCTGTGCAAATGCCGCATGGCCAGTGATTTCCTCAGCAAGGCCCACTTCTGGGGCTGGCAACTGATCATCGTCGCCGCCGCCATCACCCTGCCCGCCGGCTTCACCCGCGGCAAGGAATACGCCGAGCTGATCTGGCCGATCAACATCGCCGTCGTCCTCATCTGGGTGGTCTTCGCCGTGAACTTCCTCTGGACGCTGGCCAAACGCAATGAACCCAGCCTCTACGTCGCCCTCTGGTTCTACATCTCGACCATCATCACCGTGGCGATGCTCTACATCGTCAACCACCTCTCGCTGCCGACCTCCCTCACCCATTCCTACCCGATCTTCGCCGGCCTGCAGGACGGTCTGGTCCAGTGGTGGTATGGCCACAACGCCGTGGCCTTCTTCCTCACCACGCCGATCCTCGGCATCATGTATTACTTCCTGCCGAAAGCGGCGAACCGCCCGGTCTATTCCTACCGGCTCTCGATCGTCCACTTCTGGTCGCTGGTCTTCATCTACATCTGGGCGGGTCCCCACCACCTGCTCAACACCGCCCTGCCCCACTGGCTCCAATACCTCGGCATGCTGTTCTCACTGATGCTGTGGGCTCCCTCCTGGGGCGGCATGCTCAACGGCCTGCTCACCCTGCGTGGCGCCTGGGACAAACTGCGCACCGACCCGGTGATCAAATTCCTCGCCGCCGGCGTCACCTTCTACGGCATGGCCACCTTCGAAGGCCCGCTGCTCTCGATCACCAAGGTCAACGCCCTCTCGCACTACACCGACTGGACGATCGGTCACGTCCACTCCGGCGCCCTCGGCTGGAACGGGTTCATGGCTGCCGGCATGTTCTACTGGCTCGCACCAAAACTCTGGCGCACCCAACTGTGGTCGAAATCACTCGCCAACATCCACTTCTGGATCGGCACCACCGGCATCCTGCTCTACGTCGCCTCGATGTGGTGCGCCGGCATCATGCAGGGACTGATGCTCAATGAAACCAATGCCGCCGGCACCACCCTCAAATACGAATTCCTCGAAACCCTCGACAGCATCCAGGTGTTCTACTGGATCCGCTCGTTCGGTGGCCTGCTGTTCCTCCTCGGTTTCGTGCTGCTCGCCTACAACGTCTGGATGACCGCCCGCTCCGGCAAGGCCGTCGACGAATCGGTCGAAATCACCGTTCCCGACAAGTCCAAAAAGGACAGCATGGGCATCGCTTCGGGCATCTTCGGCGACCCGGTCACCCACCTGGTCATCGCCTTCGCCTTCGTCGTCCTGTGGTTCTTCCTGCCACCCCACGCCGACAAGGTGGCCTTGATCGTCGCCATACTGCTCTCGGTGCATGCCACCCGCACCTTCCGCAAGAACAAGCAACTGTGGACGAACTGGCATGAACGCCTGATCGACAACTACATCCCCTTCACCGTGCTGGTGTTTGTCGCCGTGGCCATCGGCGGCACCGTGCAGATCGTCCCGACCCTGATCGTCAACCGCGAGAAGAACGTCGAAGGACGCCTGCAGGAACTCTACACGCCGCTCGAACTCGCCGGCCGCGACATCTACATCGCCGAAGGCTGCTACAACTGCCACTCGCAGATGATCCGCACGCTGCTTCCCGAAGTGATGCGCTACGGCCGTCCCGGCGTGATCGACGACTACTCGCACCTCGGCGAGTCGATCTACGACCACCCATACCAATGGGGATCCAAACGCACCGGTCCGGACCTCGCCCGCGAAGGCGGCCCGCTCGTCGGCGGCAACAAGTACATGCGCGTCGGCAAACGCGGCAACGACTGGCACTTCAACCACTTCCTCAACCCGCGGCTGATCTCCGGCGAACTTTCCAACATGCCCGCCTACCCGTGGCTGTTTGAAAAGGACACCGATCTCAAATCACTGCCCGCCCGCATCGATGCCCAAGTCAAGGTCGGCGTGCCGTGGCCGGCGATGAACCAGCACGAGATCCGCGACCTCGCCGAAACCCAGGCCCAGGAGATCGCCAAGTCGCTGGTCGACGCCAGCGTCTACCTGCCCGACCAACCGGACCTCAAGGGCGACGACCTGCGCAACCACCTGGCCAAGAAGCAGATCATCGCGCTGATCGCCTACGTCCAGAAGCTCGGCAGCTATACCGAAGTCGAGAAGGAGAACCCGGGGCAACCCCGCGCGCTTGACCCCGAC
>JACCDY010801969.1_pt1 | contig 15272 bp, 12 predicted proteins | sample 7446391 | NCBI WGS metagenome assembly JACCDY01 (sample SAMN15323451, study PRJNA562643) | freshwater metagenome | isolation source: river surface water | place: USA:Blue River Watershed | collected 2017-08-18 | reverse complement strand
GGCCTGCGCCCGGCCAAGGAGGAGGCCGCCACGGGCTTGCCGGCGAGGGTGGGGCAGGCCATCGGCTCCGGCGTCGGGTACGCCGGGCAGACCCTGGCCGGCGGCGCGCTGCTGCGCGGCGGCCTGCTCGGGCTCGCCACGGTCGCGCCGCGCACCGCGGCCACGTGGGCCGGCCTCAACATCGGCGTGGCCGGGGCCGCGGCCCAGGGCTACTCGGACGCCGTGGCCGAGACGGGCGACCCGGAGCTCGCGAGCTGGGCCTACCAGCAGGCCCTCGAGGGCGGGGCCAGCGAGCCGGACGCCGCGCTCGCGTACTCGCAGGCGATGGAGGAGTCGGCGGACCAGGAGATGGCCTTCAAGGCCTTCCTGATGAACGCGCCCATGGGCGTGACCGAGGTCGTCCCGTTCATCGACGGGATCGCGGGGGTGCTCGCGCGCGCCAACCGCACGACCGGCGGCGCTCTCGGGCGCGAGCTGACGAAGACCATGCTCGAGGAGGGCAGCCAGGAGGCGCTCGCACAGGTCTACCTGAACCTCGGCGCTCACCTCGTGGGCTACGACGAGGACCGGGCCATCTTCGAAGGGGCAGCCGAGGCCGGGATTCTCGGGGGCATCGCCGGCCTGGTGGTGGGCGGCGGCCTCGAGGTCGCGCAGCGCGCGCTCGCGCAGCAGGACGCCGCCGAAAGATCCGAGATTTCTCCGAACAGCGGGCAACCTGCCATTCCCGGTGCCCAGGAGGCCATCCTGCGCCCGGAGGACGCCGCCGGAGCCGTGCGCTCGATGCTCGTCGAGCAGGGCAGGGGCGACGTCCAGGCACAGGCCAGCCCGGCCAAGGACGGGGAGGAGCTCGAGGTCGCCGCCTCATTCGAGCGCCGCGGCGGGCAGGCCGTGTTCGTCGACCAGCCTAAGGAGGGCGGCCCGCTGCGCCCGGCCTACTACGACCGGAAGACGCAGACCGCCGTCTTCGTGCGCGGCGCGCCCGGCGAGGTGCGGAAGCGGTACCGGATTCACGAGCTCGGCCACCACCTGGCCCTCGCGTCGCGCGCGGCGGCGAGCGAGGGCGGGGCCAACTACTGGCAGGCCATGGCGCAGGGGCTGCGCGAGCTCGACCCCGAGGGCTACGCCCAGCAGGACGCAGACGTGCGCCCGCTCTACGAGGCCGAGGGCGTCACCGGGGAGGCGCTCGACGAGGAGGTCGTCAGCACCTACCTCGAGGACCGGGGGGCCTTCGTGCTCGAGGGCGAACGCTTCGAGGCCCTGGCGCGCAAGCCGAACCTGTTCCGCAGGGTCGTGGACGCCTTCGTGCGCGCGCTGAACCGCATCCCCGGCGTGAACCTCACGACCGAGGCTTCGCGCTCCCTGGAGGCCCTGCGGGCCCTGCAGAAGGAGCTGGCCGAGACGCCGGCGGAGGCCGGCATGGACCCGGCCCGGATCCCGGCCATGGTCGCGACCGTGCGCCTGGCCATGGACTCCATCGTGGGGCGTCCCCAGCCGGCGCCGCAGCCCTCGACGTCGAGAGCTGGCTCTCGAACAGGTCCGGACGCCTACGAGGTGGCCCCGACCCAGTTCGACCTGCCGGAGGACGAGCTCGAAGCGACGGCCCTGGACATGCCGGCCCCGTCTTGGGCGCGCCCGGAGCCATCGGTGCGCACCGGTTCGCGCACCAGCCAGGGCACGGTTCTCGGCCCCAGCGCCCCCGCCAGTGCGGTTTCGGCGCCTGGTGCACGCACCACAGAAGCACCAGTCCAGGGTGCGCCCGCATCGCCCGAAGCGCCCGCCCAGCCTTCGACCCGGGAGCAGAGGGTCAAGGCGAAGAAGAACGCCGCGCGGAAGGCCGCCGCCGCCGAGGCCCTGCTCCGCGCCGCTGGCAAGCCCGCAGATGCCGCCCGCTTCGCTCAGGAGGTGATGCGCGCCAGCGTGCCCCAGCGGGGCGAAACCGGGCGCCGCGCGCCGCCCACGCGCGCGCAGGCGGCGGTGGAGGCCTACGACGCCGGGGCCGAGGGTGGGTTCGCCCTGGACCGGCGGCAGCTCGAGGCCGAAGTGGCTGATCTCGAGCGCCAGACGAAGGAGCAGCTCGAGCTGTTCCGCCGCGAACAGAAGACGCTGCCGCAGAGCCAGTGGACGGTCAACGCGCGCGACGCGCGCGAGCTGGCCGACAGGCTGAAGGCCGCGAAGCGCGCGCTGAAGAAGGCGGAGAAGGAGCCCGGCGGAGGCGCCTTCGCGCGCGCCCGCGAGACCCTGCGCCCCACGCTGCCGGCCAAGATCGCGCGCGGCCTCACGCAGGCCGAGAAGAAGGGCCTGCGCCGCGACACCATTGAGAACATCGAGGCGATCTTCGAGAAGATCTCGGTCACGAAGAAGGAGCTGCGCGCGCTCGCCGAGATGGGCGCGGTGAAGCGCGGCTGGTACTCGCGCGCCGCCGAGGCGCTGCGCACGCTCTTCGGCAAAGACGCGCCGCGCTTTATCGGCGTGCTCGCGGCCACGTCGCCGCAGCAGAAGGTGGCGCAGAACCTGCGGATGACCTTCCGCGTGTGGGACGAGTGGCTGCGCCGCGGACGCCCGACGAGCGGCGACTTCTCGTGGCTCAAGCCGCTCGTGATCATGGACGGGCGGATGGGAGGCTCTGAGGCGTCGCTCATCGCCGGGCGCCTCGAGGGCGAGCTCAAGGTCGGCTCGTTCAACGCGAACATGCTCGACGACCTCGGGCCGGTTACGCTCGACACCTGGATTGCCAAGGCCTTCCAGGTCGCGCAAGCGATCTTCGGCAACAAGTCGGGCTACTTCGCGTTCACGTCGATGGTGCGCAGCGTGGCGAAGGATCTCGGCTGGAAGCCGGCAGAAGTGCAGGAGACGATCTGGTCGTCCTTCATGGCGCTGGTGAACAAGCTGCCGGGCACTACGGCGGCAAAGGCGCTCGACGCGCTGACCGTCGCGGACGTGCAGCGTGTTCCTGAGTTCATCGATGGTCTGCTGGCGGACCCGGTGGTCGTTGAGATCATGCAGCGCAACGGCATGCCGCTTGAGAGCGTCAAGCGCGCGCAGTTCCATGGCGGGCCGGAGGCTGCTGCTGCCGGCGTGCCTGCCGCCACGAAGGCGCGCATCGCGCAGTATGCCGAGCTCGAGCGTCCGAAGCAGAAGTTCACGCTCGCCGCCGCGGTCGGCTTCGGCACTGGCGCGCCGCGCAACCAGACGCACGCCGACTACCTCGCGCTGCCCTACGAGGCGCAGGCCGCCGTCACGTCCGAGATCGCTGCGCTCGCGGTCGACATGGCCGGCAAGCTGGCCGGCGCGAAAAAGAAGTTGGCGATTGAGATCGAGGGGCCTGGCGCCTGGCAGTTGTACGCGCCGGAACCGTCGGTCGTCATGAAGCTCGCCGGCTCGCCGAACCTTGCGGCGGACGTGGGCGCGATCCTCGGCTACCTGCTCGAGCAGTCGGCGGTTCACATCGAGCACCCGAGCGACCAGGGCGACACGGTCTTCGTGGACATCACGGGGCCCGGGCTCGAGAACTACACGACCATGCAGGCCTTCTGGAAGACGCTAGCGGAGGCCGCGCCAGGTCTCGCCACGGGCTACCACCCCATCGAGGGGGGCCTGCGGACGATGCGCCCGACAGGTGAGTCCAAGGCGCAGCTCAAGAAGTTCCTGGCGGTTGCCCGATCCACTGCGCATGCGCATGGGCTAACATTGGAAGCCGTCGCCGACAAGGCGTTCACGGAGCAGATCAGCAACGACTGGCAAAAGGATCCCGATGGCAGGGCTTACCTGGAAAGGCTTTCGCGACGCTTCGGACCCGGTGTACAAGCGGGGCTCGAGGATCGTCGTCGGCGGATTGATGGGGCGCTCGCCGCTAGCATCGCCCGGCACCGCCCAGTCGGCGCAACCGCCGCAACCCCCGCCGGCGCCTTCGCCTTCTGGCGCAAGCCCCGAGCAGGAGTACCCGGTGGAGCCCGAGCGGATGCTGTTCTCGGGCGAGGCCTACCGGGACGGCGTCGTGTCGATGGCGGACTCGTTCAAGCGGACGGATCCCCCGGCCCGCTCCTGACGGGCGAGCTCGAGGTCGACGCGACCACGTGGGCGACGCGCTACGCGCACGAGGAGCGCGTCGTCCCCGAGCCGCCTCAGGTCGGAAAGCCTGCGCGCACGCTCGAGGAGGTCGCGCAGGCCGCCATCAACTCCCCGTACATCGAGCGCCACCAGCTCCTGGTCGTGCGCAACGGGGTCGTGGTCGCGCATGCGGTCGGCACCATCGGAGCCACGAACGCCGCCTACGTCCCGAGCGCGGCAGCCGTGCGCGACGCTTTCAAGGCCGGGCGCGTGCTGCCGGGCGACATCGTCGTGGCCGCGCACAACCACCCCAGCGGGAACCCGCAGCCGAGCAGCGCCGACCTGCAGAGCGCGCCGACGCTAACGAAGTTCGTGCGCGAGGCCACCGGGATCCCCGAACTCGACGTGCGGCACATCACCGTCGGGAACGGTCAGGCCGTCCAGTTCGCCGGCACTTCGTTCGAGGGCGGCACCTACGTCAGCACGCCGCCGGCAGCGTGGGGCGAGCGCACGAACACGCGGGGCACCCCAATTCGAAGCCCCGGAGCACTACGCGATGTGCTCGGGCGCATGCGCACGCTGCCCTCGACGATGGCGCTTGTCGGCCTGGATGGGCAGGGGTACGTCGCAGGCGTGGCCGGCATGACGATCCCCAGCCTTCAGCCCGAGCTGACGCACGAGGCGCTGCTGCGCATGGGGGCGGGCTCGGCGATCCTCGTGGTGCACGGCGACGTGCTGCAGGAAGTGGAGATCCGCTCGCGCCTGGTTCGCGAGGTCGTCGACGTCTACGGGTGGAACGTCGAGCAACGCTACGGGGGCGGAACCAACTCCGGCAGCATGTTCGACTACCTCGGCAAGCCGCCGGAGAAGGCTGCCGTGCCCGCCGGCACGTTCGCTCTCTCGCCCGAGGAGCGCGCGCGCGCCCGCGCCAGCGTGCAGCGCAACGCCGCGCAGGCGCGTCTCGAAGGCGAGGACACCGAGGTAGGCAACGCCCCCGCGCCCGTGCGCGCGAAGCCCACGGCGGACCCTGACGAGCGCGCCATGTGGCGCGGCATCGACGCCTGGAGGAACGAGGACAACCGGCTGAAGCGCATCTCCCAGTCCGAGGAAGAGGACCGCGCCGAGCGCATGCTGCGCGAGCAGCGCCAGGCCACCGAGAGCGAGATCCGCACGCAGCTCGCCGCCGGCTCCTCCGGACGCATCCTCGATCCGTGGGCCATGCTCGCCGCCGCGCGCCTGATCCAAGAGCGCATGCGCGACTCCTTCGCGGCCACCGACAAGAAGGTCGCCGACGCCGCCTACCTCGACGCCGTCGAGCTCGGTGACGCCCTGCGCGCCAACCGCGCGCGCGCTGCGCAGACCCTGGGCATCTTCCAGGACGCGCTGCGCAGCCCGCGCGAGGAGCTCGTGGAGACGCTCCAGCAGCCCGACTCGAAGCAGGCCGCACGCCGCCGGAAGGCGCGCGAGGACGTGAAGCAGGCGACGACCCAGACCGAGCGGGAGCGCCTGCAGAAGGTCGCCGACGCCTTCGCCCAGGCCGAGGCCGCCGCGGCGCGGAAGGTCATGGACGAGCTGCGGCGGAAGCGCCTGCACCCCGACCAACTGTCGGACGCCCAGCTCGCGGACCCCGAGGTGCGCGCAGAGATCGAGCGCATCGCCAGCACCGCGCGCTCGACGGCGCCCTCGAAGCTCATGGAGTGGCGCTACGCGGCCATGCTGTCCGCGCCGTTCACGCACAAGGCGAACATCATCGGCAACGGGCTGTGGATGTCCGTCGGCCACGTCGAGCGCGTGGCCGAGGCTGCGGTCAACCTCGTCGTGCGCTCGCCTGACGCCGCACAGGTCGGCGAGCTTGCGCCCTACTTCGCCTCGTTCTTCCGCTCGCTCGGCAAGGCTGGCTCCAACTTCATGCGCTCGTTGCGCACTGAGCGAGACGCCTGGGAGATGTACCTCGAAGAGACGGGCAAGGCGCAGGCGCCCGGCATCAGACTCGACGTTCCCTGGGGCGGGCCCGCCATCGGTGGCCGCACCGGGCGCGCCGTGCGCGCTCCGCTGCGCGCGCTGAAGGCCGAGGACTCCTTTTTCAAGACGCTCGTCGGCCTGCCCGAGGCGCAGGCGCAGGCCTACCGCATCGCGAAGAGCGAAGGCAAGACTGGGCGCGCGCTGACCCTGCGCATGCAGGAGCTGCTCGACGACCCGGTGCACCCGATGTGGGCGAAGGTCCAAGAGGAGGTGCTGAAGCGCACGTTCCAGAAGCCCGGCAACCAGCAGGGCGATGCCTCCGACAGGGTGCTCGCGGCCCTGCTCGCCACGCGGCGCGCGGTGCCCGGCGCCAGCCTGGTGCTGCCCTTCCTCACGACCCCCTACCGCATCTTCCAGGAGGCCTTCGGGCTGGCGTTCGCGCCCGGCATCCTGGCCGGCAAGGCCCTGTCTGGGAAGTACGTCGGCAACCGCGCCGCGCTCGCCAAGGACGCTGCGCGCTCCCTCATCGCCGGCGCCCTGGGCCTGGCCATCCTCGCCATGCTGAACGCCGAGGACGACGACGGGCTTCCCATGATCACCGGCACCCGCTCCGAGAACCGGGGCGAGGCCGACCTCGCCTACCGGACGGTGCCTCCCTACCACATCAAGATCCTCGGCAAGCACCGCGACTACTCGCGCCTCGAGCCACTGGCCACCATCCTGGCCTCGCTGGTCGACACGGCGCGCGTGGCGCAGACCGACCCCGTGCGCGGCCTGCCGGCCTTCTTCCGCTCGGTCTACGAGCAGATGGGTGACAAGACCTTCCTGCAGACCATCGGCGACGTCCAGGACGCGCTCGAGCGGCCCAGCGGGCGCGCCGGCGTCGAGCTCGTGCGCGACACGCTGATCACGCCCATGTTCCCCAACGTGGCGCGCCAGCTCGCGCGCGAGACGGACCCCTACTTCCGGCAGGAGGAGGTGTGGCCGATGGACCGCTCGAGGACTGCCGCCGCGGTCGAGGGCGTGCGCTCGCTGCCCTACGCCGTCCTGCCGCTGGCGAGCCAGGCGCCGGCCATCCGTTTTGACCTCTGGGGTCGCCCGGCCCACCGCTTCGACCCGAACGTGTCTCCGCTGGGGCGCTACGTCCGCCGGCTCGTGCACCCGATGCCGGCCAACGACGGAACGCCCGAGCCGCACCCCATCGACCTCGTGATCTCGCGCTTCAACGAGCGCGTGGACCTCGGCGAGGTGGTCTACGACGAGACGGTCGGCAAGCACTTCGCCAAGACGGCGCCCGACACGCGCACCACCGTGAGCGGCCAGGAGGTGTTCTTCTCCCAGACCGAGTACTCGAGGCTGCAGGAGCTGGCCGGCAAGCGGGCGAGCACGATCCTGCTCGATCTGCTGGCAAAGGGCCGCATCCGTCGCGAGAATCCCGACGAACGCGACATGCAGGTCATCGACCAGGTCATCAACCGTGCAAGGTCCGAGGCGCGCAGCGAGATCCTGCGTGCTCGAGGCCTCCCCGTCGCTCGCCTGAAGACCGCCAACAAGGAACGCTGAACATGGTCGTGCAGAAGCTCGTCATCAGGAACCCGCCGAACGCCGTGGACTCTGAGCACGCGCCCGAGGAGGGGTACGTGATGTGGGGCACGGTTCCGCTTCCGCGCGGAACGGATCCTGACACCCTCGGCAACAACTTCGCGGCACTGGGCTATGCGGCCTACCAGCAGCATCGCCAGATTGCTCACACGCGGAACCACGACATCTACGAGTGGTTCGTCTACAACCCCGGGTCGCTGGGTCGGCAGACCGACACGTTGCGCAACGAGGTCTACGACACCGTGTTCTTGTCGGAGACGTACAAGCGACCGCCGCAGCTCGGGAAGAAAAACCAGAGGGTGCGCAGCTCAACGGGCGGGCATACGTATGGCCCGAGCCCGATCAATGGCCCGACCGGCCTGACGAGCCTGTTCGAGTCGATGAACGGGAACCTCGATTACCTCGGCGGTGCGCGTCTGGTCATCAGCGGCCTGGCGAACAACGACACAGACGACGTCAATGAGACGGTCTTCCTGACGGGCAACTGCAACAAGATCGTCCGCGCCGGCGACTGCGCGGTGACGCGCGGCAAGCACGTCAACACGGTCAACTTCGGCAGCTTCCACATCTACTGGACGGTCATGCGTGGGCGCATGGACTACCAGGTGACGATCCACTGGCACAACGGGATCCCGCGCAGCGACGTGCTGGTGAAGTCGATCAAGCTCGTCGTGAAGGGGACGCACGAGGACGTTGGAAACCCGGAGCTGGCGTGGACTCCGGCCATTGTGGCGAGGAGCCAGCCCGGGACGTTCAACGGAACCTGGAACATCTGGTCGGAGTGGAGCGAGCCGGCCATGTCCATCGTGTTCACCCCGACAGGCTTCGACACCTACCTCCTGAAGCCGCACGCCGAGGGCAAGTACTACCCGTTTCCTCGCATGGCGCGCAGGACGTGGCGGCTCATTCTGTCGCCTCAGCGCCCGGGCGGCGTCTTCATCAAGCCTCAGGTGTACCCCGGCTGGGGTGTCGGCGTGTGGCAGGACGGCGGCTTCCTCGCCGACAAGGGTCGCGTGTGGCCGACCATGTTCGCCCACATCAAGGACACTGCGGGCAAATGGACGGCTCCCGACGTCGTCACCAGCTGGACGCAGACGGTGGACAGCGAGCTGTTCAACCTCATCGACACCGACAACAAGGGCGGAGGAGCCACGCCCAACACCGTCAGCGTCAACCAAGTACACCTGCCTGGAACCGGGCAGCGGTACGGAGGCCCCACGGGCGCCGACGACAAGTATCGGCCCTACGCCGGCATCAAGGCGCTGGGAGCGAACGAGCGCGCAGGCCTGGTCGAGCACTCGATCATGCTCATGCGGCACTACGCGCGGGACTGGGCGGGGATGTACGAGACGAACGGAGACGTCGTCAACCCGATTGCGCACTGCAACCCACCCGGAAGCGACCGCGGCGACTGGAGCGCGGGCGGGCAGGCCGGATTCAATCGAACGGGTGGCCGTGGCGTGTACGGCGTCTGGACTGACGCAGGATTCGGGTGGAGTTCCACAACCAACCGCAGGATCAGAACCAAGGGCACCGCTGGCACCCTCGTCGAGCGCGTCAACGCGCAGTGGTCGATGCCTGGCACAACTCAAGACCTGAGACTGCAGACGTATGTGGGTGAGGATGCCGCTGCCTTCGTGCCTGGCCAGGGATGGGACAACTGGGACACGCAGCACCGCGGCATCGGATGGGGGCACGCCGGCGCGCTGTACTGGCTCACCGGAGACGAGATCTCGAGGCTCTACATCTTGGGCGAGGCGGAGCTGGCGAACATGACCTACTGGCACGGCAGCGGAAACGCCGGCACCGGCTTCAACGATGCGACGGCGCCCGGCGAGACTGTGCAGGTTGGTCGCGACATGGGCTGGAGCATGGCCGCAATCGCGCGCGCCTGCATGCTCGAGCCGCTCGATGCTGTCGACAGCAACGACACCACGAACGCCTTGTCGCAGCGCGCCGCGCGCTGGATGACCGGCCCTCTGCGCCGGTTCGTGGTCAACACCGAGATGGGCGCGACTCCGGCAGGAATCGGGTGGCATACCGGGGCCGAAAGCACTTCGAAGTCTTTCGAGACGCCGCCGTTCAACTCGCAGTGGTACGTCCACCAGTTGTTCGAGATGGACTACAGCACGCACGCTCTCCAGTGGGCAGACGACGCGGCTCCCTCGAGCGAGTGGTTCAAGTCCACACGGTTCGACGCGCAGGCGACTGATCCGCAGCACCTGATGCGCGAGTGGCTGCGAGGCGTGGACGCGCTGTGGACCGTCGAGGCCGTGACGCCGACGGCGATGGCCGTGCTGGTTGGCGGCTCAGGCTACACGAACGGCGACACGGTCTACGTGTCAAGCGACAAGGACCGGTGGGGAACGGCCTCGCCCGGAGCTTCGACGGAGTGCCAGCTCACGCTTGCAGTGTCTGGCGGCGTCGTGACGGGCACCACGATTGCCGTCCCAGGTAACTGGGCTTCTGAGGTCTACGAGGGCAACGACGCCTTCGGATTCGGTGCCGTTCCCTACGCGCGCACTCGTCCAGAGAACGCATTCGACGGCCTCGTCACAACCACTCCGGGTGGCGGCTACCAAGTCGGCCAGACGTACAAGGTCGTGGGCGGGCGCCCGCTAGGCGGACGCGACAACTGGTACATGCGCGTGCGCATCGAACAGGTCAACGCTTCAGGCGGGATCGTGGCGACCAAGGTCATCAAGATGGGGCGCTACGAACAGCCTCCGACGAACCCGATTCTCGTCTACGAAGGGCAAGGAACGGTCACGTCGTCGGGCTGGGTCGGAACGGTCCCGCTGTCCGCATCGGGAGTCGGGCTGCGCGTCAACCCGACGTGGTCGGCCCCGTTCAAGTCGCTGTACGCGGGCTCGGTCTGGAAGATCGCTCCGCTTCGAAAGTACCCGACCGGCCCGTCGTGGGCGTCGCGCACCGAGTGGGACGGACTGAGCAACCGACCTCCGCGCGACCTCTGCATCCAGCCCGGTCTGCGCGACCGCGGACCTGGGCAGAACCCGCAGATCGGCGGCAGCGCGCAGGAGAACAACGCGCCTGCACACCAGACTGCTCTGGCCCACACGATGTGGTGCGGATCGCCGCTCGCCGCGGCGGCGGTGTGCGAGTACTTCGGGGTCAGCACTTCGCCGCAGCCCGACTTGAACGCGGTGCGCACGATCCTGAAGAACCGCGGGTTCGGACAGCTTCGAGCTGCGACGAGCGGGCCGCTGATCGACTTCTGGTGGCCGATCTACTCGGCGCTGGGCCCGGGCTGAGAAACCCACGGCGCGCGCGCGCCCGGGGATTCCGGGCGCGCGTGGCCGAGGCGCATCAGCTCCGAGCTCACGTCCGTGCACCACGGCTCGCCGGGGCGCGCGTTCGCGTGCATCAGCAGCACCGTGCCCCGCGGGCAGCGCCCTGGGGCGGTCGGGGCCTCCAGGGTGACCTGGATGTCCTTGCCGTCCACGAGGGCGCGCAGGGCCGCCAGGGAGGCCTGCCCGAGGGTCGCCTCGGGCCCCACGAGCTCGGGCACGTCGACGCCCTCGAGCACCACAGGCACGTCGCATGACACGCCCGTCGGTGGGAACTTGAGGCGCACGGTCAGCGTGCGGGCGTCAGCGACGCCCACGCACCGACCGTCGTAGGTCCAGCTCACAGCGGGGCTCCGAGCTTCTCGAGGAGGTCCGCCGTGGTGTCCACGAAGGCGTGGGCCATGCCGCCGGCGTCGTCGGCCTTGTCCAGCGCCTCGGCCAGTTCGCACGCCAGGTCGTGCATGCGCAGCGCACACCAGACCTTGCGGTCGTGTACGGCGGCGGCTTCCGCGCGCGCGCGGCGCGCCTTGGCTTCCCACTTCTCTGCCTTCTGGGCCTTCTTGTCGCTGCTCACGTGACGATCCTCCGCGGGCCGTTCGCCTTCTCGCTGGGGGTGACCTCGGTCGCGCCGCTGGCCTTGATCTGGAAGTGACTGATCGGCAGGTGGATGACCGCGAGCACGTCCGTCTCCGACAGGACGGCGATGTTGTTGTCCTGGGTGACCTCGCGCGTGCCGGCGCCAGCCTGGGCGGTCGCGAGCACCAGGTCGCCGGGCTTCAGGTTCATCTCCATGCGCACCCCGAGCACGGTGTTGTAGGCGCCCGGGCCGCAGCGCAGCACCTGATAGACGGCGGTGTCGATGGCCATCATGTCGTTGGTCACGGTGTCGGGCATCAGAATGCCGCCTGCGCTGGCGGTGCGCGGGATGCGCTTCGCCAGCACCATGTTGCCTCGGGGCTCGATCAGCTTGGACCAGTCCATGGAATCCTCTGTGGTTGCCTGAGAATGAAGAGGGCCTCCTGAGGGGAGAACCCTGAGGAGGCCCAGCTTGCCGCGTCCACAGCCAGCGGTCAAGCCAGCGTGAGCAGCACCCAGCAGACCAAGGGAAAGGCCAGAAAGGCGGCCAGCGCGAAGAGGGTGGCGAGCACGAGGCGAAGGCGCTTCAAAGGTCACGCTCCTTCAGCAGGCCGAGGTCGCGCGCAACCAGGAGGATGCGTGCACACGCAGCCCCGCGAGCATTCGCACGCTCTTGCGGTGTCGGCGCGCTACCGTCCAAGTCGCGAAAGATCTCCATCACTCGCTCGCCGAGCTTCGCCAGCGCGTTGTAGCGTGCAGCGGTCGAGCCGTAGCTTGGCTCGCGGGAGAACATCTTGGCCGAGTCGTCGTGGAGCTTCACGAGGCACCCCCACCATTCAGGCGACGCAGGCGCGGGGTTCGGCACGATCCGTCGCAGTAGGTCGTGACGCCATCGAGCCACCGCAGCGATGCCGGGTGCCCCTGGCAGTTCGACTCCTGCAGGCTCACGAACCACAGGTCCGCGCGCTCCAGGAGCGCCTCGAGGTGCCCGCACTCGCGGCACACGTTCGGCTGGTACGGGGGCGGAGCGAACAGCATCTCAGCAGCCGTGTAGGAACCCTGGCACACGCTGCACGTGCGGAAGCGCGCCGGGTACTGGTGTGAGGAGCACAGCGTCTCGGAGGCGCGGCGCTCGAAGGGGGGGAAGGAGTTCATGCCTGAAGTATCGGCGTGCGCATGCGTATGCGCAACAGGAATCCTGGAAAGTTCTTGAGTGTGTACACGCAGGCGGCGACAGTGTGTGTATGCCCAAGGCCAAGCCTGCCGACCGCGCCACGCGTGGAGGCCCCGTCACCGTGTACATGACCCCGAAGTTGCGCCGCGAGCTTGAGCGCCTGCGCGCGCAGTGGAAGCTCCACGGCTGGGCCAAGGTGGTCCAGCGTCTCGTCGACGAGAGGAGCGCCGCGAAGTGAGCGAAGCACTCGAAGCTGTGGATTCGGGTTCGCCTGTGCTTCAAATCAACCGGCTGATGGAGCTCGCCATCAAGGCCGACAAGGTCGACGCCCTCGAGCGCCTGGTCGCACTCGACGAGCGCATGAGCGCGCGCCGGGCCGCGCAAGAGTTCGCCGAGGCCATGGCGAAGTTCAAGGAGACGTGCCCGCCTGTTCCGCGGCGCACGCAGAACTCCCAGTTCTTCGTCACAAAGAACGGCTCGAAGAGCCCTCGCATGTACGCCACCCTCGAGGACATCGAGGCGACCGTGCGCGGGCCGCTGGCGGCGTGCGGGCTGTCGTTCCGCTGGGGCGACTCGCGGCTCGAGGGTGGCATGCTGCACCTCACGTGCATCGTGTCGCACGTCGGCGGACACTCTGTGTCTTCTGGCGTGGTGCTTCCGGTGGAGTCGCGCGCCGGGTGCAGCGAGGCCCAGAAGTTCGGGGCCGTGATGACCTACGCGCAGCGGTTCTCGCTGATCCAGGCGCTGGGCCTGACCACGTGCGACGAAGACGCCGACGGGGCCGCTGGCGGGCTCAAGGACTACGTCACGCCGGCGCAGGTTGAGGTGCTCGAGGCCCTGATCGACCAGCGTCCCGCTGGATCGCGTGATCGGCTGCTGCAGTACCTCGGAATCGAGACGCTCGAAGAGGTGCCGGCTGACCGCTTCGAGTGGCTGCAGCGCGACCTCGAGCGGAAGATCAAGGAGGGCAAGTGATCATCCTCGGTGCGAAAGAGTGCCCGCAGGGGGGCTCGGCCTGGCACAAGGCCAGGCTGGGCATCCCCACTGCGAGCTCGTTTGCGAAGATCCTGACGCCCTCGACACGCATGCTGTCGACGCAGGCCGACGGGTACATGCGCACGCTCCTCGCGGAGTGGGTGCTGGGTGAGCCCGCCGGCGCCGACGCCTCGCAGTTCATGGACCGCGGCACAGAGCTCGAGCCCGAGGCTCGCGCGTGGTACGCCTACGAGCGCGACGCTGCGGTGCTCGAGGTCGGCATCGTGCTGCGCGACGACCGCATGGCTGGCGCGTCGCCTGACGGCCTGGTGGGCGACGACGGCACGCTCGAGATCAAGTGCCCGGGCGCGGCCACGCACGTGGGCTACCTGCTTGACGGTGGCGCCGGCCTGCGCAGGTACTTCTCGCAGGTTCAGGGCGCCATGTGGTTGACAGGCCGGCAGTGGACCGACGTCCTGTCCTACCACCCGACCATGCCGGCTGTGGTGGTGCGGATCGCGCGCGACGAGGAGTACATCGCCGCGCTCGACTCCGCGGTGAGCAACTTTGTCGCGCTGCTGCTGCGGCAGCGCGCGCGTCTGCAGGAGCTCGGCTGCGTGGCTGCGACGAAGATCCTTCTGACCCCAGGCATGATCAAAGAGGACCCATTCTGATGAAGAACCAACAGAGCGAGCGTGACCCGGAGATGATGGAAGCGCGTGCAGCCGACGCCCAGTCGTGCTGCGACCGCGCTGCGCAGGAGATGGAGGCCAAGATGGACGAGGAGCTGCGCGCCGTCCGTGATGAGCTTTCCGTCGTGCGCGAGTCGATGGAGGCGTGGAGGTTCAAGGCCGAACAGAGCGAAGTTGCGGCGGGAAGCCGTGCGCCGGAGCGGGTGGAAAACGCCCAAGCAGACCTGCCCGCTCCGGCGTCCGAATCGGCCATTGTGTCACTTGAACCGCACGAACTGCTCGCCCTGCTCGACTCGGCCCGCGCGCTGGCGAGGCTGGAGGCGTTCCTGCGCAGCGGACCAAACCGCGATGCTCAGGCGTACACGCTGAGCGCAGATGAGTTCGCGGTCACAGTCGATTCCCCGGCTGTCGTCCGTGCCGGGATCAGATCCGACCTCGCCTCCGCGATCCACGCGGCGCTGGACGAAGCGGAGGCGCGGAAGTGAGCGACGAAGCCGACCAGGAGGAGCTAGCGTTCTCGGAGCGCATCTTCAAGAACATTGAGGCCCGCACCGACCTGGAGCGGCGCACTAAGGAACTGCTGCGCGGCGTGGCGCTAGATTGCGAGGAGATGCCGCCCCGGCCTGCTGGGTGCGATTGCCTAGCCTGCCGCGCCCGCGCGCTGCTCGCGGAGTGGGAGGCGCGACGGTGAGCGTGCTCGTCAAGTTCAAGTGCGACGGATGCGATGCGGAGGCTGATGGCACGGCTTGTCTGCGCCGCACGTTCCGCTCGTTCTCTGGGCGCAGTCACGGCCTCGGCGTCGTCGTTCCGGCCAACTCAGTCGAGGACTTAGCGCCCGAGGGTTGGGTGGCCTACGACCCGTACACCTACGCGACCTACTGCCCGAAGTGCTGGGCTGAGATTGAGACGCCGAAGGAGCAACGCCATGCCGACTAG
>JACCDY011478290.1_pt1 | contig 15275 bp, 13 predicted proteins | sample 7446391 | NCBI WGS metagenome assembly JACCDY01 (sample SAMN15323451, study PRJNA562643) | freshwater metagenome | isolation source: river surface water | place: USA:Blue River Watershed | collected 2017-08-18 | reverse complement strand
TTTTTCCTGCAACTGGCGCAGCGGCTCACCGGTCAGGATCGCGCCTTCCCACGGCTGGAAATTACAGCCGGACGGGGTCCAGCGCGCGGTTTCCATGACCTGCTGCAGGATTTCGAGCGGGACGGGCTTGTCGCTGAAAGACCGGATCGAACGGCGCGACATGACGGCTTCGGTGGTGCTGGTGGCTTTGTTCATGGCGCGTTTAATCGTGCGGTTAAACGCAACGGTCAAGCCTATTCGTCCTCGAACAGGCTAGCCAGCTGCTCGATCATCGTGCCGCCAAGCTGCTCAACGTCCATGATAGTCACGGCGCGGCGGTAATAGCGGGTGACGTCATGGCCGATGCCGATGGCAACGAGCTGGACCGGCGATTGCCGCTCAATCCAGTCAATCACCTTGCGCAGGTGCTGCTCAAGATAGCCCGCCGTGTTGACGCTCAGGGTTGAATCGTCGACCGGCGCACCATCGGAAATGACCATCAGGATGCGGCGGTCTTCTGGCCGCGCGAGCATCCGGGCGTGGGCCCAGAGCAGCGCCTCGCCGTCGATGTTTTCCTTGAGCAGCCCTTCGCGCATCATCAGGCCCAGGTTGCGGCGGCTGCGGCGATAGGGCTCGTCGGCCTTCTTGTAGACGATGTGGCGCAGATCGTTGAGGCGGCCCGGCTGGGTCGGCTTGCCGCCCGTGAGCCAGGCTTCGCGGCTTTGCCCACCCTTCCAGGCGCGGGTGGTGAACCCCAGAATCTCGGTCTTTACCCCGCACCGTTCGAGCGTGCGGGCCAGCACGTCGGCGCTGATCGCGGCGATGGAGATAGGCCGCCCGCGCATCGATCCGGAATTGTCGATCAGCAGGGTAACGATCGTGTCCTTGAACTCGACATCGCGCTCAACCTTGTAGGACAGCGACTGGCCGGGCGAGATCACAACGCGGGCCAGCCGCGCGGCATCGAGAATGCCTTCTTCCTGGTCAAAATCCCATGAGCGGTTCTGCTGCGCCATCAGGCGGCGCTGCAGCCGGTTGGCGAGCTTGGTGACGATCCCCTGCAAGCCCTTGAGCTGCGCATCGAGATAGGCGCGCAGCCGGGTCAGCTCTTCCTCATCGCAAAGGTCCTGCGCGGCGACGACTTCGTCGAACTGTTCGGTGAAGACCTTGTAATCAAAGTTGCCCGGAATGTCGGTCCATGGGCGGTTCGGGCGGACCGGAAGCATCCCCTCCTCGCCATCGTCGCCGGCCTCAGCCTCGGCATTGTCGTCCTCGACCTGCTGCTCGACCTCGCCCTCGCCGTCCTCTTCGCCCTCGGTCGGCTCACCGGCGACTTCGCTGGGTGCCTGGTCTTCCTGGCTGTCGCCGGCGTCGGGATTGTCCTCGCTGTCGTCCTCGCCGTCCTGGTCCTCGCCCTCCTCGGGTTCGGCCTCGACTGGCTCGGAGCGGGTCAGCTCAAGGTGCTGCAACATGTCGAGGCTCAGCGCCTGGAATGCCTTCTGGTCATCCAGCGAGAGCGCCAGAGCATCGAAATCGGTCCCGGCGCGCTGCTCGATCCAGCCGCGCAACATGTCGGTGCCCTTGCGCGCAGCTTCGGGTACCGGTTGCCCCGTCAGGTGTTCGCGCAGCAGCAGCGACAGCGCCACCGGCAGCGGCACTTCATCCGGGCTGGTGGCGCGAGCGATCGGATCGCCGCCAATCCGCACGGCCATTGCCGCATCGAGATTGTCACGCATCCCGGCATAGGCCTGCGAACCGAGGGCTTCGTAGCGAACCTGTTCGACCAGATCATAACAGGCCCGCGCCGAAGGATCGCTGGGCGCAGCCTTGGCGTGGAGCGCCTCGTTGTGGTGGCGCAGCTTGAGCGCCATCGAATCCGCATAACCGCGCGCTTCCATCGCCTGTTCGCGCGGCAGGTTGCGGCCCGGCATCGGCACCCGCAGGTTCTTGCCATTGGCCACGGCCATATCGGCCGTCCACGCCACCTCAAGCTCCGGCTCGTGTGAAATCGCCCGGCTGGCGCCGGTCAGCACGGAGCGGAAGCGATCGAGGGGCGTTTCGTCGGCCATCAGCTAGTCGCTCAGATCGATTGGCCCGTCTTGGCCCAATCGGCGAGGAAGCCTTCGATGCCCTTCTCGGTCAGAACATGCTTGAACAGCCCCTTGATGACCGACGGCGGCGCAGTCATCACATCGGCGCCAATCTTGGCGGCTTCGAGCACATGGATACCGTGGCGAACCGAAGCGACCAGGATTTCGGTATCGAAGGCATAGTTATCATAGATCAGGCGAATATCGCTGATCAGCTGCATGCCATCAAAGCCGTTGTCATCATGCCGACCGACGAAGGGCGAGACGAAGGTTGCCCCGGCCTTCGCCGCGAGCAGCGCCTGGTTGGCCGAGAAGCAGAGCGTGACATTGACCATTGTGCCGTCGCTGGTCAGCGCCTTGCAGGTCTTGAGACCGTCGATAGTCAGCGGCACCTTGATACAGACATTATCGGCAATCTTCCGCAGGATTTCCGCCTCGCGCATCATGCCTTCGTGATCGAGCGCGACCACTTCGGCGCTGACAGGTCCGCTGGTGATCCCGCAGATTTCGCGGGTCACTTCGATGAAATCACGACCGGACTTGGCGATCAGCGAGGGATTGGTGGTCACCCCATCGAGCAGGCCGGTGGCGGCCAGTTCCCTGATTTCGGCGATTTCGGCGGTGTCGGCAAAAAACTTCACGGGACAATGCTCCGGTAACGATTCTGCGGATGCTATAGGGAACCCTGCGGCGAGGGCCTAGCCCCCCGCGCGGTTTGTGCGCATAGGGACGCAAGTCATGACCCGCGTCCGCCTTCTTGTCTTCAATCCTGTGCTGTCGGTGCTCGATTACCGGGTGCCGCCGGGCATGGCGATTGAGCTGGGCAGCGTGGTGGTTGCCCCGCTGGGGCCAAGGCAGGTCCTGGGGATTGTCTGGGAGCCGGACCGGCTGGACGGCACCGAAGTGCCCGAGGCAAAACTGCGACCGCTGCTCGAAGCCCTGCCCGTGCCGCCGATCTCCGCGCCGCTGCGGCGGTTGATCGAGTGGACGGCTGACTATTACTGCGCCCCGCTCAATTCGGTGGCTCGGATGATGCTGGGATCGATGGCTGCTCTGCGCGGCGGCGGGACGACCACCGAATATCGCCTCTCGGGCCATGAACCGGCCCGCCTCACCCCGCAGCGCGCGGCCGCATTGGACGCCTTGCAGGGTGAGCAGGCATCGATCCGCGAACTGGCCGAACTGGCCTCGGTCTCGGAAGGCGTACTGCGCGGGATGGTCAACGCCGGCATTCTGGAGCCGGTGACGGTTGATCTTGATCGCGCCTATCCCCGCGCCCGGCCCGACCATGCCCAGCCGGAGCTGTCCGAACTGCAGCAGGCTGCTGCGGACGCTTTCGTTGCCGCGGTTGATAAGGGGGGCTTCCAGCCTTTCCTGCTTGATGGCGTGACCGGATCAGGCAAGACCGAATGCTATTTCGAAGCGATCGCCGCCGCGGTTAAGGACAACAGGCAAGTTCTGGTTCTGCTGCCCGAAATCGCCCTGACCGAAAACTTCCTGCGCCGGTTCGAAGCGCGGTTCGGCGTGCCGCCCGTCCTCTGGCATTCCAGCCTCAAGCAAAGCGAGCGGCGGCGGGCCTGGCGGGCGATTGTCTCTGGCGAAGCGCAGGTGGTGGTCGGCGCGCGTTCAGCCCTGTTCATGCCGTTCAGGCAACTTGGCCTGATTGTGGTTGATGAAGCCCACGAGGTTTCGTTCAAGCAGGATGACGGAGTGCGCTATAATGCCCGCGATGTCGCCGTAATCCGCGCGCGGTTCGAGGCGATCCCGGTTATCCTGGCCAGCGCCACCCCGGCGCTGGAATCGCTCCAACTGGCTGAGGCCGGGGTCTATACCAAGATCGACCTGCCCAGCCGTTTCGGCGGGGCCACCCTGCCCCATGTCGAGGTGGTTGACCTGCGCAAGGATGAGCCCCCGCGCCAGCACTGGCTTGCGCCGAGCCTGGTCAAGGCGCTGGAGGAACGCTTGCAGCGCGGTGAGCAGACGCTGCTGTTCCTCAACCGCCGGGGCTATGCGCCGCTGACGCTGTGCCGCCACTGCGGCTATCGTTTCCAGTGCCCCAATTGCTCGGCCTGGCTGGTGGAGCATCGCCTGTCGCGGCGGCTGGCCTGCCACCACTGCGGCCATGCCTCCGAAGTGCCCGAGGCCTGCCCGGAATGCCACACGCCGGACTGTATGGTCGCCTGCGGCCCGGGCGTGGAACGGATCGCGGACGAGGTGACGGCCCTGTTTCCAGAAGCGCGGATCGCCATCGCGACTTCGGACACGCTCAACAACCCGGAGAAGATTGGCGATTTCGTTGCCCGGGCGGAAGGCGGCGCGATCGACGTGATCGTCGGCACCCAGCTCGTCACCAAGGGCTATCACTTCCCCGAACTGACGCTGGTGGGCGTGATCGATGCCGACATGGGTCTTGAAGGCGGCGACCTGCGCGCGGCCGAGCGGACATACCAGCAGATAGCCCAGGTAGCCGGCCGTGCCGGTCGCGGCGTAAAACCCGGCGAAGTGCTGATCCAGACCCGCCATCCCGAAGCTGCCGTCATCGCCGCACTTGCCGCCGGAGACCGTGATGCCTTCTACGCCGCCGAGGCCGAGGCCCGCCGCGATGCCGGCGCGCCGCCATTCGGGCGCTGGGCGGCAATCATCGTGTCCAGCGAGGATGAGGCCGAGGCGCGCGACGCCGCGCGCCAGATCGGCAGTGCCAGCCCGGACTTGCCCGACGTGATGATCCTGGGCCCTGCACCAGCCCCGCTTTCGCTGCTGCGTGGCCGCTATCGCTATCGCCTGCTGATCAATGCCCGGCGATCAGCCCAGTTGCAGGACATCATCCGGCAGTGGCTGGGCACCCTGGCCTTTCCGCAGGGCGTGCGGGTTGCCGTCGATATCGATCCCTATTCCTTCGTATGACCGTGCTCGTGCCCATTCTGGGCGATCAGCTTTCGCACGCGCTCGCCAGCCTGCAAGGCTGCGCCAAAAACGACACGATCGTGCTGATGATGGAAGTGGCCGAGGAAGCCACCCACGTTCGCCATCACAAGGCCAAGATCGCGCTGATCTTTTCCGCCATGCGCCATTTCGCGGCAGAACTGCGCGCGGACGGCTGGCAGGTTGATTACATCGGACTGGACGATCCCGAAAATTCGAACAGCTTCACGGGCGAAGTCATCCGCGCTGCCCAGCGCCATGCGCCGCGCCTGATCCGGGTGGTTGAGCCAGGTGACTGGCGGGTTGAACAGGCCATGCTCGATTGGCAGACCTTCACCCCCTGCCCGGTCGAAATCCTGCCCGATAGCCGCTTCCTGTGTTCCCGCGATGAGTTTGCTGGCTGGGCGGCAGGCCGCAAGGAATTGCGGATGGAATTCTTCTACCGCGAAATGCGGCGGCGCACGGGCCTGCTGATGGATGGCAAGGACCCGGCGGGCGGCAAGTGGAACTATGACGCCGAAAACCGTTCCGGCCCGCCGCCCGGCCTGAAAGGCCCGCCCCTGCCCAGCTTTGCGCCGGATGGCATAACCGCCGAAGTCATCGATTTGGTTGAAGCACACTTTGCCGATCACTTCGGCGCGCTTGATCGCTTCAACTGGCCGGTCACTGCTGGAGAGGCCGAACTGGCGGCCAGTGCCTTTCTGGCAGAGCGCCTGCCCACTTTTGGCCAGTGGCAGGATGCCATGGTGCGCGGACAGGATTTCCTGTTCCACGCGGTCCTCTCTCCCGCGATCAACCTGGGGCTGCTCGATCCGATCGACCTGTGCCGCCGGGCCGAGGCGGAATATCGTGCGGGGCGTGCGCCGCTGGCCGCTGTTGAAGGCTTTATCCGCCAGTTGATCGGCTGGCGGGAATACATTCGGGGGGTTTACTGGCTGGAGATGCCGGGGCTGGCCGAGGACAATTTCCTGGAGGCAAACCGCCCGCTGCCGGACTTCTACTGGACCGGCCAGACCGACATGGCCTGCCTGGCCGATTGCGTTCGCACCACCCGCGACAATGCCTATGCCCATCATATCCAGCGGCTGATGGTGCTGGGCAACTTTGCCCTCCTCGCCGGGATCAAGCCGCAGGAGGTGGCCGACTGGTTCCTGGTGGTCTACGCCGATGCCTTTGACTGGGTCGAACTGCCCAACGTGGCCGGTATGGCGCTGTTTGCCGATGGCGGTCGGCTGGCCTCAAAGCCCTATGCCGCGAGCGGCGCCTACATCGACCGGATGAGCACTTACTGCGGATCGTGTCGCTATAAAGTGAAGCTGAAGACCGGGCCGGAAGCCTGCCCGTTCAATTCGCTTTACTGGCACTTCCTTGATCGCAACGCAGCCAAGCTGAGCCGCAACATGCGCCTTGCCAATCCCTATGCCACCTGGCGGCGGATGGATGAGAGCAAGCGCGCGGAATATCTTGCCAGCGCAGAAGCCTTCCTGCAGCAATTGCAGCCTGCTGACGCCGGCTGGTCGCGGCAGCACCAAGAGGAGCGTTCCCCATGCTGACTGTCCATCACCTGCGCATCTCGCAATCCGAGCGGATCGTCTGGCTGTGCGAGGAACTGGGGATCGACTACGACCTCAAGCTCTACACCCGGCGCGAGGACAACCGGCTGGCGCCCGACGAATACAAGGCGCTGCACCCGATGGGCATCGCCCCGGTGATCACCGATGGCGATCTGGTCCTGGGCGAAAGCGGCGCGATCTGCGAATACATTGATCGCAAGTACGGCGGCTGCCGCCTGTCACCTGGCGTGGATGATCCTGACTTTGCCGATCACCTGTTCTGGTTCCACTTTTCCAATGCCACCTTCATGACCAACGGCATGATGGGGCTGGTCGCGCAGTCCTTGGGCGCAACCGCGGCGCCGCCCTTCGTCGCCGACCGCGTTGCCAAGGCCTGGGCGATGACCGAGGCTCGGCTGGGCGAGGCAGAGTTTTTCGGCGGGCGCAACCTGACCACGGCCGACATCATGATGGGCTTTAACCTGACGACCTCGCGCGCCTTTGGCGGCATGTCGCTGGAGGCCTTCCCGAACATTGCCGCTTACCTGCAACGGATCGGCCAGCGTCCGGCCTATCAGCGGGCCATGGCCAAGGCCGAACCCGGCATGGCGCCGATGCTCAGCTAGGACGGCGCCACGGGGCGGGAACCAGCTTGCCGCCCCTGATTGCCAGCAACAGCAGGGTCAGTCCTGCCATAGTCGCGACGACCACCGCCACGGCACTGGCTTCCAGGCCAAAATCGCCGCCGGTCAACCAGTCAGGCCCGATGCGGCGGGTGACTAGCAGGCCGAGTGGAGCCTCTCCTCCCGACACCGGGACCGAGAAAACCCAGCCTTGCGTAAAGTTCCACGCCGCGTGGATGCCGATGGCCAACCACAACCGCCGGGTCAGCATATAGGCCGCCCCCAACAGGATCCCGGCTTCCACCGCGATGGCCACGCTCGAATACCAGCTGGCGCCGGGGTTCATGATATGAAGTGCACCGAATAGTGCGGAGGATAGCGCCAGCGCAATCCACGAGCCGAGCCAGGCCTCCAGCTGGCGAAACACGATCCCGCGGAACAGGATTTCCTCGAACACCCCGCTGAACACCGCCATCGCTGCCATTGACCAGAACATGCCAAGGCCGCGGACCCCAAGAATTTCGATGCCGCCCAGCAGGGCGACAATGCCGGTCATGGCCGTGAACAGCAGCGCTCCTCCAAGCAGCCCGAGCGATAGTTCACGCCCAGCGCCAACGAATTCTAGCTCGCGGTCCGGGGCGCGCTCGATCCAGCGCTTGTAGCCCTTGTAGGCCCCGATGAAGAGCGCCGCGAGGACCACGGCGGCGATCAGGCGAACCGGTGTGTTCCGCGCTACATCGAGCGCGCCAAACAGCTTGTTGAGCGCAACCGAGCCCAGCCCGCCAACCACCACCATCAGCGCGAAACCGATCAGCAGCAGGCTGGCCGGGTGGGCTATGATGCGACGGGCCAGCGACGGTGCGGCAGGAACTTGTTCGGACATTGATACCCCCAACTTTCAGGGGGCCATCAATGCACTACAACAGGTCCTCGTCAATCGCGCCTTCCTTGGCCAGCAGCTTGCGCTTGATCTCCAGCCCATAGGCATAGCCGCCCATCCCGCCGCCTGTTGCGATCACGCGGTGGCATGGGATCAGCACGGCAACATTGTTGGCGCCGTTGGCAGAGCCCGCTGCCCGCACGGCCTTGGGGCGGCCGACCGCAGCGGCGAGCTGCGCATAGGTACGCGTTTCGCCGGCCGGGATCCGTTGCAGTTCCTTCCACACGGCCTCCTGAAAGGCGGTGCCCTTCACATCGAGCGGAATGTGCGCAAAATCGCCGGGAGCTTCGACCGCCGCGACCACCTGTTCAAGGAGCGCGGCAAATTCTGCCCCGCCCGCTGCCAGCTCGGCCTTGGGGAAGCGGGCTTCCAATGCCTCGCGTCCTTCATTGAAAGACAGGCGGCACACGCCCTTGTCGGTCGCGGCAACCAGCATCGCGCCAAGCGAGGTCGGCACGACAGCCCAATGGATGGTTACGCCTTTACCCCCGTTGGCCCAGGCTGAAGGCGCCATGCCCAATCTCCCCTGATTGCTTTCGTAAAACCGGCTCGGCCCGGAATAGCCGGCGGCATAGATCGCTTCGGTCACCTTGCCCTCGCCCGTCAAGGCCTGGGCGGCCCGTTCCTGCATCAGGGCGCGGGCATAGGCTGCTGGCGAAAGGCCGGTGTGGCGGGTGAAGACCCGCTGGAAATGGCTTGGCGAATAGCCGGTTTCGCCGGCCAGCGCGGCCAGGACCAAGGGCTGCTCCGCCGCCTTGATTGCCGCGATGGCCGCCAGCACCGCCCGCTCGTCGCGCGAGACGTCATCGGGCAGGCAGCGCTTGCAGGGCCGCAGCCCCGCTGCCCGTGCCGCAGCGCCATCAGCAAAGAAACGCACATTCATACGCGCCGGATGCCGCGCCGCACAGGACGGACGGCAATAGATCCCGGTGGTCAGCACCCCGGTGACAAAACGCCCGTCAAAGGCTCGGTCGCGGGCGAGCACTGCGGTCCAGGCATCTTCGGCGTCAATCATCGTGGCAGTCATGGCATGGCTCCTTGGTGAAGCAAGCCCTGCCGCAAATAGACTCGCGTTGCGTCCCGGTCCTTGCGCTCAAACTCAAATATCAGCCCCCACAGGCGCGGAACAGCATCAGCGTGCGCTGCTTGGCCAGGTCTGCGCTTTCCGGATGCCAGTCCTTGCGCCGATCAGAATTGAAGCCGTGTCCCGCCTCGTAGACAAAAATCTGCGCGGTCGGGTGCTGCTTTTCGATGAGCTTTTCCACCGGCGCGAAGTCCACCAGCGGATCATAGCGCCCGAAATGGCAGATCGTGGCGCATTGCGGCGACTCATCGGCAAAGCGCGTGGCGACATAGCCACCATAATAAGAAGAGGCGGCCGCCAGGTTGGGACTGATCTGCGCCATCCGCCAGGCCACCGACCCGCCGAAGCAATAGCCGACGATGAAGACCGGCCCGCCCCGGTCCGCCAGCCAATCGATACAGACCTGCGTGTCCTTCAGGCCTTGATCCCAGTCATGCTCGGTACGGGCGATCTGCACCGCCCGGTCCCAGTCCGTGCCCGTATAGCCCAGTGCGCAGCCCGGTTCCTGCCGATCAAACAGGCCAGGGCTGAGCACGTCATAACCGTCCCTGGCATATTCATCGCACAGTTCGCGGATATGATCGGTCACTCCGAAGATCTCCTGCACCAGAACCAGACCGCCCCGGCGCTCGCCCTCTGGCGCGGCGTGATAGACCGGCATCTGATACCCATCAGACATAGTCAGAGTGATCGTTTCGCCCATCTATTCGCTTCCCTGCATGGTTCCTGCCCGGCAAAGTCCTAGCCCCACCTTGCATCGCAATACAATCGTCGCTATGCGCGCCCCCGTCCGAGGGGCAGATCTGCGGGCCATGTCCGCGTCCGCCCCATCAATGCACCCGATGCAAGGAACTTGAGCGCGTGGAGAATTCCGGCGGCATTACGGCCAGCTTGCAGGGGCGATACGCCTCTGCGCTTTATGAGCTGGCCAGCGAATCCAAGGCTGTTTCCGCTGTCGAGGGTGACCTCGACAAGCTGGGCGCGGCAATTCTCGGCAATGTCGATCTGGCCGCGCTGATTCGCAATCCCCAGATCGGTCGCGAAGCAGCTGCGGCAGCCATGGCCGAAGTCGGCAAGGTGCTGAAGCTGCACAAGCTGACTCAGAACTTCATCGGCGTGCTGGCGGCCAACCGCCGCCTCGCCGCGCTGCCCGATGTGGTTCGCGCCTTCAGCACCATCGCCACCGCCGCCCGCGGTGAAGTGACGGCTGAAGTGACCAGCGCCCACCCGCTCAGCGATGCCCAGCTCAAGGCGCTTGCCGCCAAGCTGAAGGCGCGTGAAGGCAAGGACGTTAAGATCAAGGCGAATGTCGACCCCGAAGTGCTCGGGGGCCTGGTGGTCCGGATCGGCTCCACCCAGATCGACAGTTCGATCCGTACCCGTTTGAACACCCTCGCGAATGCGATGAAAGGCTGAACATGGATATCCGCGCCGCTGAAATCTCGAAGGTCATCAAGGACCAGATCGCCAGCTTCGGTACGAAGGCCCAGGTCTCGGAAGTCGGCACCGTGCTGTCCGTCGGCGACGGCATCGCCCGCATTCACGGCCTCGACAAGGTCCAGGCCGGTGAAATGGTCGAGTTCGCCAACGGTGTGAAGGGCATGGCCCTGAACCTCGAAGCCGACAACGTCGGCGTCGTGATCTTCGGCTCGGACGCCGAGATCAAGGAAGGCGACACCGTCAAGCGCACCGAAACCATCGTCGACGTCCCCGTCGGCAAGGGCCTGCTGGGCCGCGTGGTTGACGCCCTGGGCAACCCGATCGACGGCAAGGGCCCGATCGAAGGCGCCACCCGCCAGCGCGTAGAAGTGAAGGCCCCGGGCATCATCCCGCGCCAGTCGGTGAACGAACCGGTGCAGACCGGCCTCAAGGCAATTGACGCCCTGGTCCCCGTTGGCCGCGGCCAGCGCGAGCTGATCATCGGTGACCGCCAGACCGGCAAGACCGCCGTCGCGATCGACACCTTCATCAACCAGAAGGGCGTGAACGCCGGTAACGACGAGAGCAAGAAGCTCTACTGCATCTACGTCGCCGTCGGCCAGAAGCGCTCGACCGTGGCGCAGATCGTTCGCCAGCTCGAAGAAAACGGCGCGATGGAATATTCGATCGTCGTCGCCGCAACCGCTTCGGAACCGGCTCCGCTGCAGTACCTGGCGCCCTACACCGGTGCGACCATGGGCGAATTCTTCCGCGACAACGGCATGCACGCCGTGATCGTGTATGATGACCTTTCGAAGCAGGCCGTCGCCTATCGTCAGATGTCGCTGCTGCTGCGCCGCCCGCCGGGCCGCGAAGCCTATCCGGGCGACGTGTTCTATCTCCACAGCCGCCTGCTTGAGCGCGCGGCCAAGATGAACGACAGCCTTGGTGGCGGTTCGCTGACCGCACTGCCGATCATCGAAACCCAGGCTGGCGACGTGTCGGCCTATATTCCGACCAACGTGATCTCGATCACCGACGGCCAGATCTTCCTCGAAACCGGCCTGTTCTACCAGGGCGTCCGTCCGGCGATTAACGTCGGTCTGTCGGTCAGCCGCGTGGGCGGTGCCGCCCAGACCAAGGCGATGAAGAAGGTGGCCGGCTCGATCAAGCTGGAACTGGCGCAGTACCGCGAAATGGCGGCCTTCGCCCAGTTCGGTTCGGACCTCGACGCCTCGACCCAGAAGCTGCTGAACCGCGGTGCGCGCCTGACCGAACTGCTCAAGCAGGGCCAGTTCAGCCCGCTGCCGTTCGAAGAGCAGACCGTGTCGATCTTCGCCGGCACCAACGGCTACCTCGATGCCGTCGCGACCAGCGATGTCGTTCGCTACGAAGCCGAAATGCTCAGCTTCATGCGCGACAAGCACGCCGCCGTGCTCAAGCTGATCCGTGACAGCCGCGACTTTGGCGATGATGCCAAGAAGCAGACGGTTGCCGCGCTCGACGCTTTCGCGAAGCAGTTCGCCTGATCCGATTGAAAGGGTAAGGCTTCATGGCCTCGCTTAAGGAACTCAAAGGTCGGATCAACTCGGTCAAGTCGACCCAGAAGATCACCAAGGCCAAGCAGATGGTCGCTGCGGCCAAGCTGCGCAAGGCTCAGGCCAATGCCGAGGCTGCGCGCCCCTATGCGTCGCGCCTGGCTGATGTGATGGGTTCGCTTGCCGGCAAGATCACGGTCAGCGAGAACAGCCCCAAGCTCCTCGCCGGGACGGGCAAGGATCAGGTTCATCTCCTGGTCGTTGCCAACTCGGACAAGGGCCTGTGCGGCGCGTTCAACTCGAACATCGTCAAGGCCGCGCTGGTCAAGGCCCGCGCGCTCGAAGCCGAAGGCAAGACGGTGCTGTTCTACCTCGTGGGCCGCAAGGGCCGCGCGGTGGTCCGTCGCCTCTATCCCAAGGCCGTACTGGCCATGTTCGACACCACCGATGTGCGCGAGCCTGGCTTTGCCGAAGCTGAAAAGATCGCAGCCGAACTCGTCGCGCTTTACGACGAGGGCAAGTTCGACGTGGCCCACCTGTTCTATTCGCGCTTCCAGAGCGCGCTGGCACAGGTCCCGACCGAACAGCAGATCATCCCCGTCCCTGCCCCCAAGGCTGCCGCTGGCAACAGCGACGGTGCCGTGGTGGAATACGAGCCTGAGGAAGAGGCAATCCTCGCCGAACTGCTACCGCGCTTCCTGCGCACCCAGCTGTTCGGTGCGCTGCTGGAAAACCAGGCTTCGGAACAGGGCGCGTCGATGACCGCGATGGACAATGCCACGCGCAACGCCGGCGACCTGATCAACAAGCTGACCATCCAGTACAACCGCAGCCGCCAGGCCGCGATCACCACCGAACTGATCGAAATCATCGCGGGCGCCGAAGCGCTCTAACGACTTTCAAGGCAAGGAAACGACCATGGCCACCGCAGCCAAGACCACCACTCGCAAGAAGGCCGCTCCCGCGGCTGCCAACGCCGCTGGCGGCAAGATCAGCCAGGTCATCGGCGCCGTCGTCGACGTGACCTTCGACGGCGAACTGCCGGCGATCCTCTCGGCCCTCGAAACCGATAATAACGGTTCGCGCCTGGTGCTCGAAGTCGCCCAGCACCTGGGTGAAAACACCGTCCGCACGATCGCGATGGACTCGACCGACGGTCTGACCCGCGGTCAGTCGGTCACCGCCACCGGTGCGCAGATCTCGGTCCCGGTTGGTCCGCAGACCCTTGGCCGCATTCTGAACGTTGTCGGCGATCCGATCGACGAGCGCGGCCCGGTCAACACCGACCTGCGCGCACCGATCCACGCCAAGGCCCCGGAATTCATCGAGCAGTCGACCGAAGCCGCGATCCTCGTCACCGGCATCAAGGTCATCGACCTGCTCGCCCCTTACGCCAAGGGCGGCAAGATCGGCCTGTTCGGCGGCGCCGGCGTGGGCAAGACCGTGCTGATCCAGGAACTGATCAACAACATCGCCAAGGGCCACGGCGGCGTGTCGGTCTTCGCGGGCGTCGGTGAACGCACCCGCGAAGGTAACGACCTGTACCACGAATTCCTCGACGCCGGCGTTATCGCCAAGGACGCCGATGGCAACGCCACGCCCGACGGTTCGAAGGTGGCGCTGGTCTTCGGCCAGATGAACGAGCCCCCGGGTGCCCGCGCCCGCGTTGCGCTTTCGGGCCTGACCATGGCCGAATACTTCCGCGACCAGGAAGGTCAGGACGTGCTGTTCTTCGTCGACAACATCTTCCGCTTCACCCAGGCGGGTTCGGAAGTGTCGGCACTGCTCGGCCGTATTCCTTCGGCCGTGGGCTACCAGCCGACCCTGGCAACCGACATGGGCGCGCTGCAGGAACGCATCACCTCCACCACCAAGGGTTCGATCACCTCGGTGCAGGCGATCTACGTTCCCGCGGACGACCTTACCGACCCTGCCCCGGCCGCCTCGTTTGCGCACCTTGATGCCACGACCACCCTGTCGCGCGCGATTTCGGAACTGGGCATCTACCCGGCCGTTGACCCGCTCGACTCGACCAGCCGCGTGCTGACCCCGGCCGTTGTCGGTCAGGAGCACTACGACGTTGCCCGCCGCGTTCAGGAAACGCTGCAAAAGTACAAGTCGCTGCAGGACATCATCGCGATCCTGGGCATGGACGAGCTTTCGGAAGAAGATAAGCTCACCGTTGCCCGCGCCCGCAAGATCCAGCGCTTCCTGTCGCAGCCGTTCCACGTTGCCGAAGTCTTCACCAACATCCCGGGCAAGTTCGTCCAGGTTGAAGACACCGTGCGTTCGTTCAAGGCCGTGGTCGAAGGCGAATACGATCACCTGCCCGAAGCCGCCTTCTACATGGTCGGCGGGATCGACGAAGCGGTCGAAAAGGCCAAGAAGCTGGCTCAGGACGCCTAAGCATCATGGCTCTGCACTTCGAACTCGTCACGCCGGCACGGCTCGTTCGCTCCGAAGACGTCTACATGGTGGTCGTCCCCGGTGCGGAAGGCGAGTTCGGCGTGCTTGAAGGGCACGCGCCCTGCATGTCGACCGTCCGCGACGGCGCAATCAAGGTCTACCGGACCGAAGGCGCTACCCCAGAGGAAATCCAGGTCCAGGGTGGCTTCGCCGAAGTCGCCGCAACCGGCCTGACCGTCCTTGCGGAACACGTCGAAGGCTAAGGCTTTCGTCAATCCCGGACAAGCAAAGGGCGGCCTTCGGGTCGCCCTTTTTGTTTCAGATGCTCGCCTTGCCGGCAATCACCGTCACGCACTGCCCGCCGATGTGGATGTCGGCGCCGTCAAAGCGGACGTCGATCCAGCCGTCACGGCCAACCTGCCGTCCCTGGCTGGCACGGTAGGTGTCACCGCTGCTCACCTGCCCGACCATCAACCGGAAGGCCGCCGCCGCGCCATTGCCGCTGCCACACACGGGGTCTTCGGGAATACCGTCGCCCGGCGCAAAGCTGCGCACGACAACGCGGTCCCCTTCGGCGGCATAGAGCGTCGCGCCGGTCCAGCCCTTAGGCACATAATAGGCCGCCAGCCGGGCTTCATCATGGGCCAGGTTTTCCAGCGCGGCGATCCCATCAACCTCGGCCACCAACCAGACCGGGCCGACGTCCACCGCCTGCGCCGCC
>JACCDY010517608.1_pt1 | contig 15276 bp, 11 predicted proteins | sample 7446391 | NCBI WGS metagenome assembly JACCDY01 (sample SAMN15323451, study PRJNA562643) | freshwater metagenome | isolation source: river surface water | place: USA:Blue River Watershed | collected 2017-08-18 | reverse complement strand
GGTAGGCTTTCCCAAACGAGCCAGCGGGGGCTAACTCCGCCGGACCTAGGCGAAAGAGCAAAGATGACCAAGCGCCCGTGGCTAGATCACTATCCCAGTGATGTTCCTCACGACCTTCCAAAGGTTGCCTTCAAGAACCTCCCAGAGTTCATTCGAGCTGCCGCAAAAACCAACGGTAAAACCAAAGCTTTCACGCAGGTTATGCCGAATGGCATGAATGGCTCGCTCAGCTACGCGCAAGTTGACTTGCTGTCAGACCGCTTCGCTGTTTACCTTCGCGACGTAATTGGGCTCAATGGCGGCGACCGCGTTGCCGTTCAAATGCCAAACTGCCTTAGCTATCCGATTGTTGCTTTCGGCATTTTGAAGGCCGGGCTTGTCTTGGTCAACACCAACCCCCTCTACACCGCAACCGAGATGGGTCACCAATTCTCAGACTCAGGCGCTAAGGCACTTGTAGTAATCGACATGTTCGCCGATCGCTTGCCAGACGTGCTACCTAAGACCAGCATCGAACACGTGGTAACCGTAAAAATTTCAGAGTATTTTCCAGCTCCTGTCGCAGGCGTGATTAGAGTAACTCAGAAATATTGGAGCAGAACGCTTCCAAAAATCACGGTCAAGCACACCAAATTTAGCGATGCGCTTGTCGCGGGCGCGAAGCAACTGTCTGACGACAAGCTAAAGGGCTACGTGGCATCTCTCGACGAGAGTTCGATTGCCGCACTTCAGTACACCGGTGGCACCACGGGTGTTTCTAAGGGCGCGATGCTTTCGCACGGCAACCTGGTCACTAACACTCTTCAGCTCATCACGATGTGTGGTGACTATATGAGGCAGGGTAAAGAGGTAGTTGTAACGGCACTGCCTCTCTATCACATCTTCGCGTTCACCATAAACCTGCTTGGCTTCTGGCACATGGGTGCTCGAAACCTATTGGTTCCATCACCAAGGCCGCCAAGCAACCTGAGACGCGTGTTCGAAAACTACAAAGTCACTTGGATGACAGGGGTCAACACACTATTCAACGCGTTGCTAAACGAACGTTGGTTTGTTGACAGCCCACCTAAGCACTTGCGCGCTTCTGCCGCCGGTGGCATGGCTCTACACGAATCAGTTTCTGAACGCTGGAGAAAAGTTACCGGAACTCCAATTGTTGAGGGCTATGGCCTAACAGAAACCTCTCCGGTACTTACATTCAACCCACTTGGTGGGCAGGGCAAGGATGGCACAATCGGCATCCCTGTTCCTTCAACTGATGTGAAGTGTGTTAAAGAAGATGGCTCTGAAGCCCCCGTTGGCGAGCCGGGTGAGATTTACGCTTCTGGCCCGCAGATCATGCTGGGTTACTGGCAGCGACCAGACGAAACCAAGGCAACTATGAGTGGTGCATGGTTCAAGACTGGCGACATCGCAACGAGAGACTCCGACGGATATTTCACAATTGTCGATCGCAAGAAAGACATGATCCTGGTTTCTGGCTTCAACGTGTACCCAAATGAAGTTGAAGAGCAAATTGCCTCGTTCAACGGTGTACTTGAGGTTGGGGTAATCGGCGTGCCTGACGAAGGAAAGGGCGAAAAGGTCAAGGCGTTCGTTGTCTGCGGATCAGAGCAGCCAACCGAGGCCGACATCATCGCGCATTGCCGACTTCAGCTCGCGGCATACAAGGTTCCTAGCTCGGTCGAGTTCGTAACCGAATTGCCAAAGAGCCCAATCGGCAAGATTTTGCGCAGAGAACTGCGCAATCAAGAAATCGCCACAATCTCGAAGAAGAAGGGCTAGCCATGAATTCGCTCATGATCCGCGCTGCAGAGACAGCCAACCAAGCAACGGTTGTAAACGAGTTTGAACAAACCCTTCTTCGCGTTTTCATTCTGATTATCATGTTCGGGCTCGGAGCCGGATTGACGCTAAAGGACTTCACGCTTGCGCTTCGTCGCCCATGGGGCCTTGTCGTCGGCTGGGTTGCCCAGTTCGGCATCATGCCTTTAACCTCGTACCTGCTAATTGTGGCCGTGCTTCTTCCGTTCTCGCCTCCAGAAGGTGTGCTCTTCATTGCCCTTGGTGCTTTGATTATGGGAAGCGTGCCCGCCGGCACAACCTCGAATCTTTTCACTTACTTCTCCAAGGGAAACGTTGCGCTGAGCGTGACAATGACAGTGAACTCAACGCTCTGGGCGTTCATAATGACTCCATTAGCGCTCTGGGCCTACTCAAACCTGCTAGGTCTTGACGAATCACTGAGCGTGCCTCCCGGCGAGTTAGCAACCGTAATCGTTGGTCTGATCATTCCGGTCGGAATTGGAATGCTGATTCGAAGGTTGAGTGCCAATATTGGTTCGTTGATTGAACTAATCGGCAGCGTATTTGGTCTTTTGTTCATTCCTTTCTTGATTGCTGTTTGGGTTCCTCGAAACTGGCAGCTACTCCTTGACACCCAGTGGCCTACCTATGTCGTCGCAATTGGTCTGGGCGCGGTTGGAATGTTTGCTGCCTACAACATGTCTAAACTGCTTCGACTTCACCCAGCCAATGCGCGAACTATTGCTCTTGAGGCCGGAATCAACAACGGGCCACTGGCGATTGCCGTAATTGTTGCTGTGTACATCGACAGCCCTGGTTTAGACCAGATACTCCTCGTTCCGGCACTCTACTCATTGTTTATCGTTTTGCTATCTACAGTTGTTACGTTGATTTTCAGACGCGCAAACTTGGCAGCAGAGCAGAAGATCCCAAACCTGCTTTAGACCGGCTCATCGTTAGAAACCCAGTCGCACGGGTAAACTTTTTAGCGGCTGGGGGCGTTAGCTCAGCCGGTTAGAGCAGCGGACTCATAATCCGTCGGTCGCGGGTTCAAGTCCCGCACGCCCCACCAGACGTCTAAAGCCTTACCTCCTCAGGAGACTTGCCACAAATGAAGATAACTTCGCAGCGAATAGCCAGTGAAGTCGACGCCAAGTTGATTGCCGAAATAGCCAATCAGCACGAGCTGAGCGTTGACAGCAAGAGCACTCTGTTTAGTGAACAGGCAGCTCTTGACTTTATGACCGGCTACATCGATGAGAGTGTTACCTACCTGCTTAGTGTTGATGATCAGGCCGAATATTCTGTCGTGGTCAATTTGCACCCTGACTCTGTAAGGGGTCGATACTTCACAGACATCTATGCAAGGCCAAAAGTTGCGAGTTTAGAGAGCGTGGTTGGTTGGACGATTGAATTAGCCCAATCAGAGCATCCCGATTGGCAAATGTGGCCGGGTGCCAATTTTCAAGACGAGAGACTACAAAGCGCATGGCGCAATCACGGCTTTGAATTTCTGCGTCGTTACTACACCATGAGAATGAAGATTTCGAGCGCGCCTGCAATTAGGCAGGTTGACGGAATCGAGATACGAAACCTCGATATCTCTGACCCAGCAGAAGTGGCCCTTTGGCACAAGGTTCACCAAGACGCATTTTCTCAACACTTTGGCTTTGCTCCCAGAGATCTAGAAAAGTGGAGATCGCTAGTCATCGATGACATCTTCATTGACCCCAAAGGGGTATTCATGGCTTTTGATAACGATGGTCCGGTTGGTTTTTGCCAGTGCACTGATGAATATTCAGAAGACAACAAAGGCTACATCTCATCGCTTGGTGTTGCTCGGGAGTACCAAGGCTCAGGAATCGGCGAAGCCCTGCTTCAAACCGGGGTTTCCCATTGTGTGAACAAAGGCTACGAGTCGGTCGAGCTCAATGTAGACACCGGAAATGAATCTGGTGCCTTGAAGCTCTATGAAAAGGTCGGGTTCAGCCCAGAGTCTTCATGGATTCAACTGCACCGACCTGGTTCTTGACGATTTCTTCAGGTCTGAGTCTCCAGCACTTAATGGCCTTTTCTTGAACTTCGGCGTAATAGCATTACGCATGACCTCAATCGCAGTTATCGGCGCCGGTTGGCGCGCACTGTTCTTTATTCGATTGGCGAAGTTGATGCCTGAGAAATTCGAAATGATTGGCGTAGTTGCGCGCAAAGAAGAGGTTCGAGCAAAGCTGCAACTAGATTTCGGCGTTCAGACCTTTTCTTCGGTCAGTCAACTACTGAGCTATAAGAAGCCCGACTATGCAATCGTTAGTGTCTCTTGGGATGCGAATCCAGGGGTAGTCGAAGACCTTGTTGCCGCCGACATCCATGTGCTTTGTGAAACACCGCCGGCACCTACGCTCGAGGCTTTGCAGTCACTATGGAAGAGTGTCGGTTCTTCAGGTCTAGTTCAGGTCGCCGAGCAGTACATGTCTCTGCCAGGTCACGCTGCTCGCTTAGCAATTGTTAGAGCTGGAACCATCGGCCAAGTAAGTTCGGTTGAGGTTTCCTCGACGCACGGATATCACGCGGTATCGCTTATGCGCGGTTTTCTCGGTTCAGGCTTTGAACCAACCGAAATCTCAACCCAACAGTTTTCGGCGCCTTTAGTCGATCCTCTTGCACGTGAAGGATGGAACGAAGACTTGAACCCAAAGATCGCAAAGACCACCATTTCACTCATTGATTTTGGCGCCGGAAAATCTGGAATCTACAATTTCGTCGACAATCAATGGCACAACCAGCTGCGCCACCGAAGAATAGTCATTCGTGGTAGCAGGGGAGAGATAGTCGATGACTCGGTGATTCGATTGGTCGATGGTCCGGCAATCACAACTTCGCGCATTGAGCGTTACCAACTCGGCTATGACCTGAAGTTAGACGGCTATGACACCGAACACTTATCTTTCGAGGGCCAAGTCGTGTTCAAGAATGCGTTCAAAGGGCTTCGTCTCATGGATGAGGAGATCGCAATAGCGCAACTCATGGTGCAAATGGCCGACTGGATTGATGGCAAGGCGGCAGCTCCTTACCCGCTAGCGGAAGCCTGCCAAGACCATTTGATTTCGCTGGCGATTGACGAATCAATCACCAGCGCCAAGACCGTAGTAACCCAAACAGATGCTTGGGCAAGCGAGGCTCGGCATTAGCTGGAGTCTGGGAGTTTGCTGAACTGGCAAAAACTACGCGCAGTGAACGCGTTTACCGACCTAGTCATCGCTTGGTCTCGTTAGAATTGTCAAAGTTCTAGAGAAACGGATACCGAAGATGACATCGACCATCAATCAGCGCGTCTGGCTGGCAATTTTTGCGATTGTGGCTGTGTTTGCAAGCCAATTCTCGGCAGCGCCAGCGAAAGCCCTCGCTTCAGACACGCTAACCATCACCGTGCACTACAACCGCATCGCCGGTGACTACGACAACTGGAATCTGTGGATCTGGAAGAACATGGATACCGGTGCCGATGGTGCTGGTGGTGAAGTGAAGTTTGATGGCGAAGACTCTTTCGGAAAAAAGGTTACATTCAAGCTCGAGGGCATGAAGCCTTTTGACAGCGTCGGCATCATTGCGCGTCTTGGAAACTGGCAGAAGAAAGATGTTGGATCAACCTGGCCAAACGGTGGTGACCGATTCATCAAGAACTTTGACGCTAACGGTAGAGCCGAGATTTGGCTCATCGAGGGAGACAGAGAGATTTACACAAAGGAGCCAGCAATCGGCGCAATCAAGCCACAGATTAACTCGGCAATTCTCAATGACTTCAAAGCAGTCACTCTGACTCTGAACAATCAGTACACGCTCAAGGGCACCGCAACCGAAGACTTTACGCTGACCAATTCAAGCGGCGCAAATGTTCCAATTACTTCTGTAAGTCTTCCGGCGGGCAAAACATCTTCGAATTTTGTGACGCTAAATCTCGCGTCTGATGTAGACATTGCATCCGCGTATACGGTCAACCATCCGACCTACGGCAAGGGTTCAGTAGTGGTCGGCGCAATCATGGGTAGCAAGGCTTTTGCCGATGCCTTCACCTACGAGGGCAACGACCTTGGCAACACCTATTCACCTAGCAAGACAGATTTCAGAGTGTGGGCTCCAACAGCAACCCGAGTTAAGTTGATTACTTATCCGTCGCTTACCGCTCGCACCGGAACCGAAATCTTCATGACCAAGGCCGAAAAGGGCACTTGGACCGCGTCAATTCCAGGTGATCAGCACCTGCTTCCTTACGTTTATCAGGCAGAAGTTGGCGGCTTCTTCAGGGAGGCAGTTGACCCTTATGTAAGGGCAACAGCTATCGAAGGAGACAGGGGTGTAGTTGTTGACCTGAGTCGCACCAATCCAGCTCGCTGGACCCCCGGTGCGGCCAACAAGCCGGCGTTCTCTGGCAAGCCGACCGATGCCGTGATCTATGAGACTCACGTGCGCGATCTATCGATCGACTCAAACAGTGGAATTCCAGTGGCTCACCGAGGCAAGTTCTTGGCCTTTACCGACTACAACACAACAACCACTCAGGTTGTGACAAACAAGCGCACCAAGAAGAAGACGGTCGTTAAGACCAAGAACCCTTCGGGTATTTCGGCAATCAAGGAAATGGGCATCAGCCACATTCAGTTCTTGCCGATCTATGACTATGCCTCGGTTACAGAAGCTAGGCCTTCTTTCAACTGGGGTTATGACCCGAAGAACTTCAACGTTCCAGAGGGCTCATACTCGACAAAGCCGGCAGACCCGGTCAACCGAATCATGGAGTTGAAGACCATGATTCAGTCGCTGCACGACAACGACATCCGAGTAATCATGGATGTTGTCTACAACCACGTTTGGGATGCAAACTCGTTCAGCCAAGAGCAGCTCGTTCCGGGTTACTTCTTCAGAAAAACCACATCGGGTGAGTATGCAAACGGAACTGGTGTAGGAAACGAAACAGCTTCTGAGCGTTCGATGGTTCGCAAGTTCATCGTCGATTCGGTTAAGTATTGGGCAACCGAATACAACCTCGATGGCTACCGATTCGACCTCATGGGTATTCACGACATCACAACCATGCAGCAGGTTCGTGCCGAACTAAACAAGATCGACCCGACCATCATCGTTCTGGGTGAGGGTTGGAACATGGGCGAAATGATTCCTGACAACCAGAAAGCCGCTCAGATCAATGCGCTTTCATTGCCTGGAATCGCGATGTTCAACGACGAGGTTCGTGACGGAATCAAGGGCTCTGTCTTTGACTCGGGCGACCGCGGTTGGGCAACTGGAAAGTATGCCTCAATCGGTTCAGTGAAGGCTGGAATCGTTGGAAACATCGCTTTCGATCGGTTCGTGAATGGGCGATGGACCACGATTGACCCGGGTCAGTCGGTGAACTATGTCGAGGCGCATGACAACCTGACGCTCTATGACAAACTCAAGGCCAGCAAGCGTGGTTCAAGTGAAGCTCAACTAGCGAGCTTCCACCGACTTTCGACATCAGTGATCATGCTTGCTCAGGGCATGCCGTTTATTCAGGCCGGCCAGGAGTTCTTGAGAACCAAGTTGGGCGACGAAAACAGTTACAAGTCGAGTGACGCGGTGAACTCTCTCAAGTGGAACTCGCGCGCGACCAACATCGTCAGCGTCAACTACTACAAGGGGCTAATTGCAATTCGCAAGGCGCACCCAGCATTCAGAATGGATACCGCGGCCGCTGTAAAGGCGAACCTAAAGTTCTTGAATGTTGACGAGCCTGTGATCGCATACTCGTTAGACGGCAAGGCTGTTGGCGACAGCTGGAACACCATTGTGGTTGCTCACAACCCTTCAACAACGGCCAGAACAATTACTTTGCCTTCGAGCGGTGACTGGAACGTTGTAGTGTCGGGCTCTCGTGCTTCTGAGGCCACAATCACCACGCTTAGGGGAGTCACCACGGTTTCAGTGCCCGCATTGAGCACCTGGGTTGCCCACAAGCAGTAAAGCTATTCAAAGCCAGAGGCCGGTCGAAAGATCGGCCTCTGCGCTTTTTCCGCTGTCCTTGTGCGTTACGTGTCTTGTTAGGCGATGAAATAGGGTTCTTATATGAAGAAGTGGCTTGCGGTTCTGCTTGCACTTGCCCTGATTGGCTTGGTGTCTCCGGTTGCCTATTCGGCATCACCGAAGCTTGGTCAAGCGTGCTCTAAATCTGGTCAACGAGTTGTTGTTGCGAAGGTGCCCTTAGTTTGCAAGACGGCAACCAAGGCCCAACAGAAGAAGACGAAGTCAAAGCTGGTTTGGGCCAAATACGTTGCTCCGAAACCAGCGCCGGTGCTCAACCCAACATCGCCTCTATCGCCGATTCCTGCTTTTGCCCCGGCCGAAGCCTGTCGCATTCAAGACACCTCGCAATCGTTCACAAAAGCCGGCTTTCCTCAACACAGTCAGATGAAACGCACTGGGTCGACGCTTGTTGTTCAACTGATTTACATCGATTTCGCAGACGTTGTAGCAACAGGAAAGCCGAGTGACGACAGGGTCTTCTGGACAGATGGTGTGTCAAAGTTTTTGGCCGACATGTCAAACGGAACTGTCAAGTTCGAGTGGAGAACCACCGAGAGTTACAGTCGAATGAGCAAAAAACTTGCCGATTACCGAGTCACACGATCAGCTGGTGGCAGCACGGTTCCGCTTGTTCAAGAGGCTATCTCTCTAGTCGATAGGCAGATTGACTTCACGGGAGTTGACTTCGTCGTCGCCGTGCTTCCGCCGAATACTCCGCGAGAACTTTCAGACGTGTCACCAGCGCTGATGCTTTCGAGCAGCGATCCATTCAAGACCAATGAGGGTCGCGTCTATCGAGCAACGCTTGTCGGTGGTGACATGCGATTCCCAGAGGGCCACCTGTTGCTCTCTCATGAGATTGGACACTTGCTCGGATTGCATGACTATTACTGGTATGGCTGGAAGCCTGGCATGAACTACGAAGACCAGTTCAAATTCATGGGCAACTTTGACAACATGAACTTTGCTCCCGGAAACTCGCGGGAGTGGACGGCGTGGAGCAGATGGCTAATTGATTTTCTCCCTGACTCCAAGGTACTGTGCGCCAGAGAAGGCGTTGAGGCTTCAGCTCAGCTGGAGGCAGTTTCAAAAGCTGGCTCCGTGCCTCAGCTGCTCGTTATTCGAACCTCAGAGACTGAGGCGATTGCTGTGGAATCAAGAAGGAATACCCGTCATGATTCAAAGGCGTCATCCACCTCGAATGGACTCCTCGTCTACACAATCGATACAAAGATCTTTAGCGGACAAGGACCACTAAAAATTGTTAGAAAACCTGGATCTGTAGATGCCCTATTCTCAGATGCCCCGCTTAAAGCCGGTGATTCTCTCAGGGTGGGCTCATGGATAATCTCGAACATCGAGAGTGGTTCTGACTGGGACGTCGTGAAGATTACCCCTGTCAAGTAACTGAGAGATTTCGGGTTCAGAGGTCGATTGAAAGATCGGCCTTTGACATTTAAGCGACTGCGGGCGTAATCTAGTGCCCTGCCTTGCTGCACAGGTCGTTGGGGAAGACGTACCTAGGTTGGAGGCAAAATGATCGAAATTCGCACGCAGGGCATGGTGTATTTACACTCCGCCCCGGCGGCCTTGCTGCCGCACGTCGAATGGGCCCTTGGCCGGCTACTTGGCGGCCCTGTAGGCCTTCAGTGGACCCCACAGCCCCTAAAACCCGCCCAATTTAGAGCCGAAACCGCTTGGCACTCCGACCCCTCATTCGGCGCTGTGCTGTCTTCTGAGTTGCTCGGATGGGGATCAATCGTCTTCGAGATAGTTCAAGACGAAGGCGGCGGCCAGCCGGGTTGGCGTTGGGCTTACACTCCGAGCCTCGGGCTTTTTCAAAGTCAGATTGATGCCTTTGGCAACGTTTTAGTGAGCGAGCATCGGTTGACGGCAATTGCCGAGAATACAGGTTCAAGCGCCAGCGATTTGACTTCACAACTACGCCTAGCCGTTGGTGCACCCTGGGAGCTTGAGCTCGAGCAGCTCAGATCGGCGTCTGAAGACAGATCGGTTATTTGGCTAAAGACTGCTGCGAATTAGTTAGCGCTTCTGAATGCGACAACGGCATTGTGGCCACCGAATCCAAATGAATTCGAGATCGCAAGAATTTCACCGGCAGGGAGTTGTCTTGGCGATGTCACAACGTCAATCGGAATTTCGGGGTCTTGATTTTGCAGGTTCAACGTTGGTGGGGCGGTTCGCTCGTGAAGCGCGAGAACCGTGAAGATTGCCTCGATGGCACCCGCGCCGCCAAGCAGGTGTCCGGTTGATGACTTTGTGGCCGAAATGCAAATTTTGTCTAGGTGGTCGCCGAAGACTCGCTTCAACGCTGTGTATTCGGCGATGTCGCCAACTGGAGTTGAAGTAGCGTGTGCGTTGATGTGAACAACGTCTTCGATTTTCGCCCCAGCTTGCTCGAGCGCTTCGATCATTGCCCGGGCTGCTCCGGTGCCTTCAGGGTCAGGTGCTGTGATGTGATGCGCATCGCTGGTAACTGAACCGCCAACGAGATAAGCGTAAATTTTTGCACCGCGAGCAAGAGCGTGTTCTTCGGTTTCAATAACTAGAGCGCCAGCGCCTTCGCCCATAACGAAGCCGTCGCGTGCAGTATCGTATGGTCGGCTTGCACCCTTTGGGTCTTCGTTGTTGCGTGAAAGCGCGTGCATCGAAGCGAAAGCCGCAATTGGCAACGGGTGAATCGCTGCCTCGCAACCGCCAGCGACCACGATGTCGATTGCTCCCGATTGCAATCGAGCGATAGAGTTTGCGATTGCCTCGGTGCTCGATGCACAGGCTGAGACGGCCGTGCGCACTCCGCCGCGCGCGGCAATATCCATGCCAATTGCAGCTGCCGGGCCATTTGCCATGAGCATCGGAACGGTCATCGGAAGCACGCGTCTTGGCCCAGAGGTGTTGAGGGTGTCATAGGCGTCAAGCAGAGTCCAGACACCACCGATGCCGGTGGCAAACTCAACTGCAAGCCGCTCGGGTGCAACGTCAGGGGTGCCGGCATCGGCCCAAGCCTCGCGAGCTGCGATTAGGGCAAATTGACTCGCCGGATCTAAACGCTGGGTTTCGGGAACGCTCAAAATGTCTTTGGCGTTGACCCTAGCCTGACCCGCAAACTTGACCGGCAATTGGTGGCGTTCAACCCATTCTTGCTTGAGGGTTGAAATGCCCGACTCACCGGCAAGCAGTGCTCGCCAGGTGGTCTCTACGTCGCCGCCGAGCGGGGTGGTGGCACCCAACCCGGTGACAACAATCTTGTGGGTCAATTAAGGCCTTACTGAGCCTCGGTTATGAAGTTAACCGCGTCTGCCACGGTCTTTAGGTCGGCAACCTTCTCTTCTGGAATGGTCACGCCAAACTTCTCTTCTGCGTTCATGACAATTGTCAGCATCGAAATTGAGTCGATGTCTAGGTCGTCAACAAAAGACTTGTCCATCTGAACCTGCGAGGTGTCGATGCCTGTCTCTTCGTTTACGATTTCTGCGAGTCCGGTAAGAACTTCAGCCTGCGATAGTGCCATGGGAATGCTCCTTGTTTGAATTTACAACTACCCTAATTTTAGGGCAGAACGACCACTTGAGCCGCGAAGGCAAGGCCAGCGCCGAAGCCGATTTGCAAGGCTAAACCACCTGATTTAACCTCGCCAGAGGTCAGCAGGGCGTCCATTGCCAACGGCACGGATGCCGCCGAGGTATTGCCGGTGTAGATGATGTCTCGGGCGATTACAACGCCACTCGGCACCTCAAGTTGCTTGGCCAGTTCGTCGATGATTCTGATGTTGGCCTGGTGGGTGACAATCGCGGCCAGATCTTCGGCTTTGACCCCAGCCACGACTAAAGCTTGTTTGGCAACTTTCACCATTTCCCAAACTGCCCACTTGAACACGGTGGCGCCATCCTGAACGAGGGTTGGCCAACCCGATTCGCCGTCTCTCAGTTCGAGCAGCGAAGCCGTCATGCCAACGGCATCCCAGTGTGAACCGTCAGAACCCCAAACAGTCGGGCTAATGCCAGCGGTGTCGCTTGGTCCGACAATCGCTGCACCCGCGCCATCGGCAAGCAAGAAGCTGATGGTTCTGTCGGTTGGGTCGATGAAGTCGCTGAGTTTTTCGCCGCCAACGACAAGAACATACTTTGCCATGCCAGAGCGCACTAATGCGTCGGCCTGCGCGATTCCATAGCAGTAGCCAGCGCAGGCAGCAGAGACATCGAAAGCTGGGGCAGGAGTCGCTCCGATTTTGTCGGCGAGCAGAGCAGCTGCCGATGGGGTCTGGTGCGGGTGTGTGATTGTGCTGAAGATAACCGCGCCAATCTCACGCGGGTCAATGCCGGCGCGCTTGATTGCAATATTTGATGCCTCCACCGCCATGTCCATCAGGCTTACGTCTTTGCTTGCGCGGCGTCTGCTGACTATGCCGGTGCGCCTTTGAATCCACTCATCACTCGAATCAATCGGGCCAGCAATGTCGTCGTTGGTCACAACTAGATCTCCGCGCGCTGCGCCGAGAGAGTAGATGCGTGAAAACCTAACCGGTTCGTATTGATTTAGAGCTGGCTGACTCAAAGTGCCTCAATTCGTTGAATGCTACAAACTTAGCGGGTGAAAACCTAGCCGTGATTGTTGATTAGCGACAAAGCCGCTTCGATATTTTCGGGAGTCTTAACTGCCACCGCTTCGACTCCGGGCATTGAGCGTTTAGCTAGGCCGGTGAGGGTGCCGGCAGGCGACAGTTCGATAATCGCCGTGACTTTCTGCTTGAGCATTGAAGCCATGCAGAGATCCCAGCGAACTGGGTTAGAGACCTGTCGAACCATGAGGTCAACGAAGTTCTTGCCGCTCGTCTCTAATTCGCCGGTCGCGTTGGTAAACAGTTTCATGCTTGGATTCTGGGGAGCTAGGGTTTCTGCGTAATCGGCCAAAACTTCGACAGCCGGCTGCATGAAGCGTGTGTGAAAAGCGCCTGCAACCTGAAGTGCGATAACCCTGCTACCGGCTGGCGCATCCTGCTTCAACTGCTCGATTGCCTCTGCTGTTCCGGCGGCAACAATTTGACCACCACCATTAAAGTTTGCTGGTTCAAGCCCTAACGAATCCAACTTCGCGAGCACGTCAACTTCTTCGCCACCAACTACTGCTGCCATCGAGGTAGGCTGCAAAGCCGCCGCCGCTGCCATCGCGTTGCCTCGCTTAGTAACGAACTTGATCGCCTGATCTTCGCTGAGCACACCCGACACTGCGGCAGCAGTTATCTCGCCAACCGAGTGCCCGGCTGCAGCAAATGCGCCCGAGCCTGGCCACGCGGGCGAGTTGAACAAGACTGCGGCCGAAGCGATTCCGGCAGAAACTATAAGTGGTTGGGCGATTGCAGTGTCTCGAATTGTGTCGGCATCGCTGACTGTTCCATGCTCCAGAAGATCTACACCGCTCGCTTCGGCCAAGCGCTCGACGGTTTGCCTAAACACATCGAGTTCGAGCCAGGGCGAGAAAAATCCTGGAGTTTGTGCGCCTTGGCCTGGGCAGACAATTGCAATCATGTGAATTTATCCTTCTGTTGTCGAGTCACTCATTGAACCTAAAACCATCGCAACCTGAAGAACAAATGCCTCGTGCGCACCGGTTGCATCCCAACCAATGATTTCGCTTATTCGCTTGAGTCGATAGCGAACCGTGTTTGCGTGCACAAACAACTGCTTCGAAGTTGCTTCGAGCGATCTGCCGCAGTCGAGATAGGCGATCAGGGTTTCAAGCAGTTCGGCCGAGTTTTCGGCCAGGGGTTTATAGATTTTCTCAATCAGGGTTTGCTTCGCAAGTGCATCACCGGCAAGCGCGCGCTCGGCAAGAACGTCATCTGCGTGTGTCACTCGTTTCACGCTTCTTGCATTCCTAAGAACTGCAAATCCAGATAGCGCAGCTCTTGCCGAGTTATGCGCGGCCGAAACGTCTCGAACGGTTGGTCCAACCACGAGCGCTCCTGCGGCAAAGAACGGTTCGAGTTTTGCAACGATTTCACTGAACGATGTTGCGGCCTTGATGGTTGTCGCCTTCGAGATTTTGCCAACCACCACAATCAATCGATCGCCGTGTTCTCCGATGAGAACATCGGCATCGCACTTGCGCGCAACCCTTCGCAAACTATCTGCGTCTAGAGACTCGTCGGTGTTTCCAATTAGCACCAGGGCCGAGCCATTTGCGCGCCAGCCTAGTGCTGCCACACGGGAGGCAATTTCGTCGGTGTTTTCACCGCTGAGAATTGAGTCGACAACGAGCGCCTCCAGACGGGCATCCCAGAGGCCTCGAGCTTCAGCTGCCTTCGCATAAACGTCTGCGGCGCTAAATGCAATTTCGCGCGAGTAGAGCAAAACAGCTTCGCGCATTTGCGGGTCTTCACGAACGACGCGTTCTTCAACAACCTGAACCACAACTCGAATCAACTGGAGTGTTTGCTGAAGAGAAATGGAACGAAGCAGTTCACGTGGCGCTAGCCCAAAAACGTCGGCCGCAACCCAGGGCTGCGACTTCGGGTTCTCATACCAAGCTAAGAAAGAGCTAATTCCCGATTGAGCAACTAGACCAACAGACGCCCTTCTGGCCGCTGGCATCTCGCGATACCAAGGCAGAGTCAAATCGAGTTGTCTCAGGGTCTCGCTGCTCAGCTCACCCGAAATTGAGGCAAGCCAAGCTAGTGTCTCTTTCTTAGGCTTCGCCACCGGCAGATCCAGAGGTTCCGGCAGTCACATCAAGCAGCCTGTAACGCTCAATAGCTTTGGCCGGCGCCTCGGCATCAATTTCACCGCGCTCAACCAACTGCTCAAGAACGCGAACGACAATTGATGGGCCGTCGATCTTGAAGAAGCGTCGTGCTGCTGCGCGAGTGTCTGAGAAGCCGAAGCCGTCAGCGCCGAGCGTTGCGTAGTCGCCAGGAACCCAAGGTCGAATCTGATCTTGAACCGCGTGCATGTAGTCGCTTACACCCAGGAATGGACCCTTAGCGTCTGCGAGCTTGTGAGTTAGGTAGGCGTCTGGAACTTCGGCATTCGGGTTCAAGAACTTGAACTCGTCGCGTTTCAAACCGTTGCGGCGCAGTTCTGTCCAAGAAGTAACTGACCAAATGTCGGCCGACACACCCCAGTCGTCTTGAAGCAGTCGCTGAGCCTCGTAAGCCCAAGCAACAGCAACGCCAGAGGCTAAAATCTGCGCCTTTGTTCCTTCGTGGCTGTTCTCACTGATGCGGTGAATTCCACGGATGATGCCATCGACGTCGACGTTATCGGGCTCTGCAGGTTGAACGATTGGTTCGTTGTAAACGGTTAGGTAGAACAAGACGTTCGGGTCTTTGTGGTTGCCGCCATACATGCGCTCTAATCCGTGGCGAATGATGTGAGCAATTTCATAACCACTTGC
>JACCDY010737385.1_pt1 | contig 15280 bp, 14 predicted proteins | sample 7446391 | NCBI WGS metagenome assembly JACCDY01 (sample SAMN15323451, study PRJNA562643) | freshwater metagenome | isolation source: river surface water | place: USA:Blue River Watershed | collected 2017-08-18 | reverse complement strand
TAGTAATGGAGCAAGAAATATATTATTGCGAAATTATGAATCAATAAAAGGAATAAAATTCGTATGTAAAAAAAATGAAATGGGAGATACCCCTATTAAGTGTAAAAACTTAATATAACGATAATAATATTAATTTATTATTATTGCAAAAAAATAAAAGTTGGTAAATTTAAGAAATATCAACTTTTATGTATCGGTCAGTTGCCAAGTTAAATATTTAGAAAGAACGCCTAATATATCTACTACTTATTTAAAAAATAGTATTGGTATGGTTTATAAGGATAATTAAATCTTCTTAATTTTTATTTTAGGTAAATTTATAGTTGTATCGTTTTTTTTATTAATAATATTAGTTTTTATATTATTATTTTGAAGTTTATTTGACTTGATTTGTCGTGGTTCTATTTTTTTATTTTCAAATTTTGGTTTTTGTGAGTTATTAGCATTATTTGCATTATTTTTATTATTAAGAGTAGTAATTTCTTTTAATACAACATTATTGATTGGAACTTTAACCATATTCCTATTTATATTAATATTATTGTTATTAGCTTGTGAATAATTTTCTGTTAATAAATCAATATCTTTTATAATATTTGCTTCATCTAAATTATTATTAATAACAATATATGGCTTATTAATAGTTATAATTTCATTTAAAAACCCACTAATTTGTTTAGATACTTTAATATCATATACAATAAAATTATCTAAATATTCTAAGAAAAATCTTTTAGATGATAAATAATTAGGGTTTTTAATATGTAAGTTTATTTTAATATTATTAAAAAAATATTTTATATCAATAATAATCCTAATATTATTATGATTATAGATATTAAGAATATTTTCTTTTGATTCATCATAATTATTAGATAAATATCTCATAAAACTTATATAATCATTTTCGAATAATAAATCATTCAGAATAACTTTAGTAGTATCTTCATTATTATTATTTATTTCTTTTTTATCATAAAAATTAATAAGCTTTTTTGTATTTTCAATAGCAAAATTTTCATAAGAATAAAATTCATCATATGTTTCTTCCCATTTCTTATTAATCACAAGTTTTTTTTTACCATGATTAAAATGTATAACAGAAGTATTAAATACATCTCCATATTCTTTTTGGACATCTTCATTGAATTTTTGAAAAAACGGTAATTTTAAATCATCGAAAAACATATATTTTTGTGGCCTTATCCATGAAATACTAATATCTTTTCTATTATATAATCCCCAACCTGCAGTGTTTCTAATAATATTATTTTCTACTTTAGATAAAAAAATATCCAATTGAAAAAAAGATGTTTTAGTACCATTAACTTTATATCTTGGTGTACCAATTACGTAACCAGCAACAGTTCTAAATGGCATTCCATCTTTAGTTCTCATTTTAAAATTTGTAGCAAATTCAAGTTTTCTTATTTTGAAACAATTTTTTTCAAAAACTTTTAAAACTTTTTCCAATTCTTTTAAATCTTTCTCAAAAATTATGATATCATAATCATCAACCCATGGAATTGACTTGCCATTCCTAACAAGACCAATAGAAGATCCAGCAAAAACATAATATTCTATTTTACTTTCTTCTAGAATTTTAAAAAAAATTTCTGCTACTTTTTTTATAAAAGGTGTATGTAAATTTAGCTTAGTTGGATAAATACCATTCATTGGAGAATATAATAAATCATTTTTTTGTGCAGTAAATATTTCTTCCATATTTTTTATATAATTATTTATAAAAAAAAATGAAATTAATAACGCTAAATTATTTCTAAAATATCTACAAATGGACGATTTAATTGATTCGTTTAATAAATTATGTGTTAGTGATAAAACTATTGTTACAAATATCATAAAACAAAATGATAATATTGATGATTTAATAAATGGATTACAAGAACTAACAATTGATAATAGTAATAATACTGTTAATAATATAATTCAAAATACAAATACTAATATTATTTCGAATGAATGTAAAAAAGTAATTAGTAAAATGATAAATTATTTTTCAATATTAAATAACAAAAAGAGGTGTTTTTTCAAAGTTAATCATGAAAGTCCAAAATGGTGCTTTTGAAAAAATTGAATTTATTTATATCATATTATGTAATAATTATAATTAAAAAATGAAGATTAAAGTAACAATTGTAATTCTAAATGGACAAAAGCGCGAGTACGAAATAGAAACAAACGATACTATTTCAGAAATTTTATCGAAAATTGATTTCTATGAAGATATTCCTCTTGAATATAAAGTGCTTATTTCAAGTGATGGAATTATTTTACCACATAAAGAAAAAATGTCAGATTATAATGTAAATGATGGTTCTAAATTAAAGTTACACTGTAAAACACATTATTTTACTAAAAAATTAAAGACACTGTAAAATATTAAGAAAATATGCATGATAACGGTTTATCATTTCATTTCTATCATATGTGCTTAAGCTATAAATTTTATTTATAATATCTTTGTATTCTAATTTTTGATTTTCTTCATATAAAAATAAATCCACAAACAGAAAACTATATGCCATACAGTATCCTTTAAAAAAGTTTTTTTGATTTATTTCTTTATTTTTATAATTTATGCTTTTTGAAATACCTAATTCAAAATTTGGCACATAGTCAAATCCAATTATACTAAATAAATTTTTAATGGCATTATGAAAATGATAACGAGTTATATCTGCATCATCAAAATATTTAGCATAATAATTTACTACATCGTCATTTGAATCTAATAAATATACTTTAGTTGTTTCTTTATCTAGAATAAAAATAGTACAGTGACCTATATTTGTAGAAGGTAAATGTATCATATTTATAATAGGATAATAGCGCGTTTTAACATTTAATAAGTTATCAAATAAATCCTCAAAATTTATAAAATCAATTAAAATACTATTATCTTGAAATATTATATGTGAAAAATAATCATTTGTATATTTTTCTTCACAAATAGAATTTAGTTCCATATTGGTAAAATCATATTTGAAACATAAAATTTTTTTACAATTAAATTTATAATTTTGTTGATTATGTACTAAACTTGCATATTTTTTATAATCCTTAAAAGTTAATTTTATAAATTTATTATACATTGATTCTGTAAATTCATTGTAATCGTCATCTTTAAGAAAATTTAATGAAAGACTGTTCATTTTTTAATATGATTAAATAATTTAATAATAAATTGTTCAACTTTTTATAAAAATTGATAAAAGTTTTGTAATAGTAATATAATTATCAAATAAAAATGGGAGGGAATGCATTAAAAACCGTAAAAACCGAGAGAAAGAATAAGGAAGAATATGAAATTATTAAAACCGAAATAATGGAAAAAATTAAAGAAAAATTATATTGTGAAATTGTATTAGAAGTGCCAAATAAAACAAATTTTGGTGATTTAGATGTATTGTTTGTGAATGATGAAAACCTAGATATAAAAAAAATAATTCAGGATACATTTAATCCAAAAGAAATTGTACATAATGGGGAAGTATATTCTTTTGATTATAATAATTTTCAAATTGATTTTATTACTTGTAATTCTCTGGAAAAATTAAATATGGCGCGATTTTATTTTAGTTATGGAGATTTAGGTTCAATTATTGGAAGAATATCAAATTATTATGGACTTAAATTTGGTCATAAAGGATTATGGTTAGTCTTATTAGAAAATACTGTAGAAGTTAATAAAGACATAAATATGCAACATACTTTTGGGAAAGTTAAATTATCAAAAATACCAAAAGAAATATGCGAATTTTTAGATTTTGATTATAAAGTATGGGAAAATGGTTTTAGGGATAAAAAAGAAATATATGATTGGATTGTTAAATCAAAATATTTTAAAAAAGAGATTTTTAATACTTTAAATTACGAACATAGAAGTAGAGCAGTTCTAAGACCATTTTACCAAGAATTTTTAAACTTTATTGAAATGGATTTATTAAATATTAAAAAAGCAAATATCAAAGAAGGAGAAATTAAAATTAATATACAAGATGCAGCTATTAAACATTTTAATAAAGAGGAAAAAGTAAAAGAAATACTAAACGAAATTAAACTTAGAAATGAAAGAAAAGAAAAATTTAATGGAAAATATTTAATTGATTTTGGTATTGAACCAAAAAAAGTAGGTCAATATATTAATAATTTTAAGAAATATATTGAAAATAATTATAAAACAAATTTTGATATTTGGCTAGATACTCAAACAAAAGAGTCAGTATTTAATTTATTTAAAATACATAACGGAAAAATGTAATACAACATTGCATCATTAAACAGCATATAGTTATACCCCAACCACCATTAGGCATATTAGTTGAACATAGGAAATAAATAATTAGTGATGTTAATAACATAAAGCAGCAAGACGAACATATGCTAGAGCATAAAGTACTTAACATACTTGTGATTGACATATCTGATTTATAAGCACTTACAGCAACAGATAAAACAGTTATTAAAATCGTACCGACAACATAATAAGTTAAAGGTTTACAATCCATATTTTTATATTATTATATTTATAAAAATAAATTCCAAATTTATTTAAAAGCTTTTTGATATTAATAATATATTATTATGTCTAAAATTAAAATAAAAAAGACAATAAAAAACGATAAATTAGAAGAAAATACCAATATAATAAAATTAGAAAATAACATAAAAGAAGTTAAAAATATAGTTCATTGTGCAGATATTCATATTAAAAATGACCAAAGTAATAGAGATGAATATAACTTAGTTTTTGAGAGATTTTATAATTCAGTTAAAACCATTAAAAATATTAATGAAACTATTATAGCTATTTGCGGTGATATTTTTGATAATAAAACAAATTTAAGACCAGAATCTATCGATTTATTAAAGGATTTTTTTTATAATTTAGCAAGTATTACAGATGTTATTGTTATTTTAGGCAATCATGACCAAAATTCAAATAATTCCAAATCTCTAGATGCAATAACACCAATTATTAAAGGTATAGAATCTAAATTTAAAATTCACTTATTAAAAAGTGGTATATATGAATATTCCAATATATTATTTGGAGTAACTGATATTCATCAAGATAAAGTAACAAGATTGGATTTTTCTACTGATAAAATTAAAGTAAATTTATATCATGGATATATTCATGGTGCAAAATTACAAAACGAAGAAAGTAATTTAGTAGGTAAATTTAATCAAACTGATTTTTCGGATGGAAAATATACTTTATTAGGGGATATTCATAAATTTCAATATTTAAATAAAAATAAAACAATGGCATATCCAAGTTCTTTAATACAAATGAATTATGGCGAGGAAGTAAATAATCACGGTTATATTTTATGGGATTTAGTTAAAGAAACCAGTAAATTTGTTCAAATAAAAAATGATTATGCATATTACACAATAGAAATGAACTCGAATAAATTAGTAACCAAGATAGAAAAAGATTTACCAAATAACATTAGACTGAGAGTATTTTATAGAGATACATCTATTGAAAAAAGACAAGAAATAATAGAAGAATTTAGAGAAAAATATAATATTGTTCAATTAGATGAAATTAAACAAATGAAAGGAATAAATTTAGAATTAAGTGAAAATAATAAAAAAATTCAAGAAATTACAAGCATTAATAATGTAAATGATTTAATAATGAAATATATACAAGATAAAAATGAGGGTAAATTTGATGAAAGTAAAATTAAAGAATTAAGTCAAGAACTTAATAGTATTACAAAAAAAATAGATTATAATTTTGAAAAAACAAAGAAAAATATTAAAATTAAAAAATTAGAATTTAACAATATGTTTATTTATGGGGAAAACAATGTAATTAATTTCGATAATTTAGATAAAATAGTAGGTTTAATCGCAGAAAATAAAAGAGGTAAAACAAGTTTAATTGATTGTATTTTATTTAGTATATGGAGTGAAAGTGATAGAACTATTTCAAATGTCGATATTATTAAACATGGAACCAAAAAAATGACAAGTGATATTATTTTAAGCGTTAATGAAACTAATTATAAAATATCAAGACAATCATATTATTCTAAAGGAAGACTTTATAACGAAGTTAACTTATATGAATATGATAAAAATACATCAGAAGAAATAAAAATTACAGAATCAGATAAAAAGAAAACCGAAGAAAAAATAATTAATATATTTGGCACATATGAAGATTTTACTCTATTAAGTATTATTACTCAAGATAATCCTATAAATTTTTTGACAATGAAAGATACTGAAAAAAAAGCACTTTTAAATAAAATGTTTAATTTGGAAATTATTAAAGATGTTAATAGAGAAGTTAATAAAGAGCATTTAGCCCTAACTAAAATGAATAAAGAATATGATAATATAAATAAAGAAAATGATTTAACTAAACTATTAGAAACTATAGAAAAGCTTAATACTGATAAAAAAGATATTAATGAAAAATATATTAAAAAATGTGAAGAACGGGAAAAATTAAAAAAAGAAATTACTGTATTAGAATATAAATTAAATGAAAATGAAATTGAGGAAATGAATGATATAGATGAAATTAAAGAAAAATTAGATAAGTTAAATAGTGATATTGAAAAAAATACAAATTTAATTAATGAATTGGAAAACAAAATAAGTAATATTAATGATGAATTATTTCACAATAAAAATAAACTAGATAGTTATGATGATATTGAAAATAAATATAAATTATGGAAAAAGGAAAAAAAGGAAAAATTAAATAAACTTAACGATGAATACCAGGAATTAACTAATATGAAAAAACCTATTAGAGCTTTGACTAAACAAGAAACAAAAGAAAAAAAACAATTAAGTGATAAATTAGATGAATTATTAAAAGAAAAAGAGGAAATTGAAGAAAAATATGAGGAATATGATAATTATGATTTAATAGATGAATATAATAAAAAAATCGAGAAGATTGAAGAAACTGAAATAGAAATTAATAATTCGGAAAAGAAAATAAAAGATAATGAAAATTTATTAAAAAAAATGGAAAACCATAAATTTAATAAAGATTGCGAAGCATGTATGTCAAACTCTATTACTAAACAAAAAATATTATATCAGGAAGAAATAGAAAAAAATAAAAAAGAAATTGAAACACAAAAATCCAATAAATTAGAAATAGAAAAGTTTATTAATAAAAAAAAGAAAACTTATAACAAATTAAAGGAAAGTAAAGAATTAAAAGAAAAACTTGATATAATAGAAAATGAAATTAAAAATAACAAAAATGAAATAAAAAACTATAATAAGTTAGAAAAAGAATTTAATAATAATTCTAATTTTAATAAGGATATTAATGAAAAAATTCAAAAAAATCGTAATTCTTTTAATGAATTGGAAAATAGTAAATATGAAAATTATGATGAATATTTAGAAGTAAAAGAACAATATAATAATAATAATGTAGAAATAACGGAATTAAAAGAAAAATTAATAAATATTACTTCTAAAAATGACAAATTAAAAATTAAAAAAGTGGAATTAGATGATTTAATAAATAAATATAATAAGAATAAGAAAATATATGACGAAATAGAGAAAAATAAAATATTGCTAGAAGAAAAACAAAATGAAGAAAAGAAAATAGATATAATTTGTAAGGAAAGTATGATTAAAATAAGTAATATTAATAAAGAATTAAGTAAATATGATACAAATATACAATTAATAGAAAAAAATAAAGAAATAATTAGTAAAAATAACAAAAGAAAGGAGATATTAGGAATAATAAAATCAGCAACTGATTCTGGTGGTATTTTAGATGAAATATTAAAAGATACAATTATACCATCGATTCAAAATATTGTAAATGAAATATTAAGTAATGTCGATACTTATAAAATAAAAATAAACTATGATTCTTTTATAAAAATAACAAAAATAGAAAATAACACAGAACAAGAGTCATCTGGTTTAATGGCAAGTGGGCACGAAAAATCAGTATTAAATATTATATTTAGATTAGCATTATCCAAATTAAATTCAATGGTATCTACAAACTTTTTTATAATTGATGAAGCATTTAAGAATTCTGATTCAAATAAAAAACAAAAATTAAAAACTTTATTTGAATATTTAAGAAATAATTATGATTGGGCACTTATAGTAACTCACGATGATTATATTAAGGATAATTTTGATAAAGAAATTAATATTGAATATAATAATGCTTCTAGTTTTATAAAATATTAGAATATTTTTTAGAAGGTATGGTTTTCAGATAAAATCATATTAGAAGGTTGTTCGCGAACTACTTGCATATTATTATTTTCTCTAGAAGCAGCTACCATATCATTTGCCATTGTCTTTAAAGAATTTAAAGAGTCCATGGCTTTTTTATATGATTTATCTAAATTTTGTGATACTTCTATTAACTGTACTTTTTGAGCTTTAGGTAATTTTTTAACAGTTTGAGCTAATAATAAAGTAGCCTTTGTATTAGCTTGAGATAATTCTACTAATGATTCGACAAAATTACTAAAATCATTAGCAGGTACATCAACAATAGGATTACCAGTATTAATAGTAACACCAAAATGTTCAGTATAACAATAGTATATTAAAACAACAAGAGCAAGAACAATGCCAATAATAGCATATGTTTTGTAATTTTCACAGTTTAACATTATATAATATATTTATATTATATAAAAAATATGTAAATAATATTATATATAATAATGGGTATTCAAGGATTAAGTGGATACTTAGATAATAATGATTTTACAGTTTATTATGATAAAGCTTTACATGGAGATAAAAATTTTAAATATTTATATTTAGATTTTCAATCAATAATTTACACTGTATTTAATTACCAGGAAAATATTATAAATCTCATGTTAAGTAATATACATGCATATGATAAAACACATTCCAATAAAGATAATAATATGCAAATTTTTGCAATATTAAATAAAATGAGATTACTAATTAAAGATACTGAATTTGGAAAAAAATTATTTAAATTTAAAGGTACTAAAGCAACAACAAAAGGTTGGGTTGATATTGATATAGATTATATTGAAAAAGATATTGTTTATAATTCAACTTTAACTTCATGGCAAAATTATTTAAATGATGAAATTATTGATTATGTTGAACAAGGATTAAATAATTATATTTTAAATAAAATGGATTTTGTTTCTAGCTGTATACTTGAATTAATTACAAATTTAATAGATAATTTTGATAAATTGGAAGAATGTCATATTGTTTTTGATGGTAAACCATTTGTCGCAAAAATGATTGAACAAGTTAAAAGAAGAACACCGGATAGTATTTTAAATAGTATGATTACAGATATTGAAACTTCCCTTACTAAAAATAGTCACATTAATTTACCAAAATCTATACAATTTAATAGAAGTCTAATATCAAGAGATAGTGATTTTGTTAAAGGGTTAATAAAAAGTTTTCAAGAACTTGATTTAAAAGTTAAAGGAAAAGCAAAAAATATTTTAGTAGAAGTAATAAGTACAGAGGACGGTGAAGGGGAACACATTATTAATAAAAAAATATTACAAAAAGCAATTTCAGATGAAGAAGGAAATTTTTTATATTATTCTCCAGATGGAGATGTAGTATTTTTAATAATGATATTAAATATAATATTAAGAATTAAAGGTAAAAGAAATTTTTTAAATTTAATTAAATTTGAATTAATCGATTATACATATTATAAATTTGACACAAAAAAAATAAATATAAACGATAATTTAGTAAGTTTTAATGATATATTTTATTCTAATACATACACAATGGAAAATAAAATTTCTGCTTTAAATCAAGTTTTAGGACAAACAGAAATAAAGCTACAATATAATGATATTATTAAATTTGAAAATAAATTAATTAAAGATATTAGCTCAAAAATAGGAAGACTTACTATTAAATCTAGGGATATTATGTCAGTACAATATATAATTTTATTTTCTATTTTTGGAAATGATTTTATACCAAAATTATTGTCACAATCAATTGGTAAAATGGAAGAAATTGCAAAAATATTTAATGATTATTTGAAAAAAACGAATGATTTACGCAAATTAACTGATTTTTTAACAAAAGATAAAGGTGATATTAAAACTTTTAACTTTTTAGCTAATTTTGATGGTGAAAGTATTGTCTTAAATCAAAAAGTTTTAAAAGACTTTTTTAGAGAATTACAACCTACTGAAAACTTTAATATATCAAAAATTTTAAGAAATGAAGCAAGAAAAGGTTCCAAAGATATATCTGAATATATGGAATCTTTCTTAACAAAATTTGTCTTATTTAATTATAAAGATAAAAATCTTGGCTTTGAATTTTTAAAATATTTATTATTTGGAAATTATTTCATAACACTTGATAATACTAAAATGACCCAAGCAATAAAAAATTCTTATAAATTAGATAGAATTAATTTATTAGTAAATAAAAATGATAAAACTGAACCAGAAAAATTAGAATTAGATGGATTACAAGACAAATATTATAAAGAAGTTTTATATGATAATGCTATTAAATATTTAAATTATTACATAAATGGTACAGAAAACCCACTTTTAATTAATTGGAATAGAGATAAACCAGTAAGCCCTTTTACTGAAATTATATTTTATAATAATGAAAAACAACCCGAACCTTCCGCAATACCACAATATATACAAGGATTTCAATATATTGCAGATCTTTATTTTACATGTGATGTTAAAAATAAATGTTGGCATTATCAACATGAGTTTCCTCCAAAAATAAGTGAAATAGTTAAATATATGGAAGCAAATAAATCCAAAAATCTATTTGATTATAGTGGATTTTATGGAGGTGAACATGAAAAATTATACAATCAAATTTCACACTCATTGAGTAGAAAAGTTAATACAAAATATATTAAAGAAATAAAACCAGAAAAGTATTATTTAATACCAGAAATTTTTGATTGCTTTAATGTAAGATATTTAAATAAATGTCAATTACATGGAGATACTAATATAGTATTTGTAAATGAAGAAGGAAATATTGTAAACATTATGGATGCCGTATATGATATATCTAAATCAAAACCACAAAAAATAATTAAATTAGCTAAAGAATTTATTGGCGGTGGTATTAACTATTATGAAAAATACCTAAAATATAAAGTTAAATATCTAAAATTAAAAAAAAATAAATATACAAATTTAATAGGTGGTGAAAGAAGTGGATTAAATTATATTCCAAATTTATGTCTTGGAACTGCAAATATAATATTAGAAAATATGGAAGATACATTAAAAAAAAGTATTGAAATAGGTTATAGACATTTCGATGGCGCATCGATATATTTTAGAGGTGATGATAAATATTTTGAAAGTATGAGAAATGGATTATTTTCAGGTAGTATTAAAAGAGAAGATTTATGGTTAACTTGGAAATCAGATAATATAACAATTTCAGATATTAAAGATGTTATTAAGAAATTAAATTGTCAGTATATTGATGCATATTTAGTTCATCATAGCTGCGGTAGTGGTTCAGATTTTGAAAATTTAAAATTAGCAAAAGAGCAAAATTTAATAAGATATTATGGAGTTTCAAATTGTGAAAATTTAGAACTATTAGCTAAATTAAAAGAAAATCATGATATATGTATAAATCAAATACAAGCTAGAGCCCCGAAAGGAAAAATAAAAGGTGCTCCTAGAGACAGATATTACACAGAAAATTTTATTGAAGAATGTAATAAATTAGGAATTACAATTATGTTATTTGCTACAGTAAGTGGAGTTCTAAACATATTAGATAATCATGTTATTTATATGGATTATTCTACATATAAAGGAGATATTACTCATTTTATTAGAGATATAAACAAATATTATATGCAAAAATATGTTATATCAAAACCTAATGTAATAATGGTATCTTCAAATACAGGAAATACACTTGAATTAAATAAAAATACATTAAATAAATTGATAAAAGGAGAAGAAATATTAGAAAAAGGAGAATTTGATACTATGGAAAAATTATTAGAAAAACATGAATTGTGGAATCAATCTTAAATATACTTAAAGATTTATTTTTATAAATAATTTATGGTAAATATTATGAAATATAATAATTTTATAATATTTTTCCATCACTTTACTGTTTTTCAACGTTTGACTGAAAAGTCTGAAGAAAAAGAGTTATCATGCAACGGTGATGGAATAAAAATTTAGTTTTATAGAGACTGAATAAATTTGTCTCGGAAATAAATTTTTTGTTATTATGCTTTACAATAAAAGTATAATAAATATTTTAATTATTTTTATATATTAAGTATATAAAGATTATGGAATTAAATAAGCAACTTATAGAAGATGGGTATATATTATTTAAAAATGTCATTAAAAAAGACAATATTAATAATGCATATTCATGTTTTTTTCCTAATCAAAAAATTAATTATTCATGTATAAAAGATTATATTGAAAATGTAATGTTAAAAACAATAGATGAAAAAATGGAATGGGATTCAGATTATATTAAATTTAGAATAAGCGATAATAATAATTCTTCTGATGCAAGTACTTTTCATAGAGATATAATTGCTCAAAAAGAAGATTTATTAATACCGTCATATACTTGCTTGTCCTATTTAGATAGTGCAGTTATGGAAATTGTTCCAAAAAGTCACTTAAAATTATTTGCAAAAATAGGTGAATTATATAATTTATATAAAAGTAAGGTTAGATTAATTATGGAACCAGGTGATATTTTATTATTTAATTCTACAATGTTACATAGAGGAGTTTTTACTGAAAATAATAAAACTAGAAAGCTTATACAAGTTTTTGAAGTATTTCCAAATAAGAATTTACTAATGGAATATAAAGATAAATTTGTTCATGTTACTGCTAAAGAAGATTATAGTTATATTATGCAATTTTTTAGTAAATTTAATATTTCTGATACAATTTCAAATTGGATTGGTTACATAAATTCAGCATCGGGTTATGGAATTTTACCAAAAAAGTATTTGCCAGTTGATGATATATATTTTCTTTCTTCAGAAGGATTAAGAGGTCGTGAAGAAATTAAAGAAGAAGTTCTACAGACAAATAATAGATATATAATTAAATATGAAACTATTAATTTAGAAGATAGATATAAAATATATTTTAATAATTATTGTTATAACAAAAAATTTGCATATACTATTTTATTTTTATTTACATTATTATTAGTGATTATATATATAACTTATTTATTATACAAAAAAGTTTATTTATAAAAAAATATATTAAATATAATTATATGGTTTTTACTACGAATATAGAAAAAGATACAATTGAAAATATAAATTATCGTAAAGTTATAAATACAGCAAATAACATCCAATTAGTTTTAATGAATTTGAAACCAAAAGAAGAAATAGGAAGAGAAATTCATGATAATATTGACCAATTTTTTAGAATTGAAAAAGGAAATGGATTGGCATTAGTAGAGGAAAATGGAATAATTAACAAAATAGAATTAAATGATGGATCTGTTATTATTATTCCTAAAGGAACATATCATAATATTATAAATATTGGAAATACCGAATTAAAGTTATATACTATATATAGTCCGCCAAATCATCCAAAAGATAGAGTACAATTAAATAAACCTATCGAAGATATAGATGGGGGTTATTATTATAAAAAATATTTAAAATATAAGGCAAAATATTCAAAATTAAAATATATAATCTAATACTATTAGAGAATGACTGATGTGTTAAATAAAACAATTAATACAGGTATTTCTAATATATGTGCTATGTTATCTGGTACAATATTTTTAGAAAATATCAAAATTGAAAAACAAAGAACAAATAATACATATCCTCAAGTTATAAAAAAATTTTATAATAATGGCATAAATGGTTATTTATCGGGATTTTATCCATATGGTGCATTAAGTGGATTTTTAAAAGGTTCATCTATCGGGTTTTCTAATGCTGTATTAAATAAATATATTCAAATTGACGATATTTATAAAAAAAAAATAATATTGGGTATTGGAACAGGAATAAGTGAATCTTTATTTATGAACCCAATAATGATGTCACGTACTATTTCTAATAAAATGTTGTCAGAACAAAAAAATAAAATAAATTTAATACAACAACAAAAATTAGTATCTGAATATTATAAAAATATAATTAAAACTAATGGTATTGGTATTTTTTATAAAGGTTTAACATCTTTAATTATGAAAAGGTCTGTAGATTGGGCTACTCGATTTTACTTAATTGAAAAAGTAGAAAATTATTATAAAAAAAATATAAGTAATACTTACAGCTTTAAAGATAAAATTTTATGTACATTTTTTGGTTCTGCTTTAAGTATGCCAATTACTACTCCTTTTGATAGATTTTTACCAGTAATTTATGACTCTGGTTATAAAAAAGCTATAGAAATTTTCAAAAAAGAAGGTATAAAATCATTATATACTGGAGGAACTGTGCGACTATTAAACATCGGAATGTATACTACTTTCATAATGTGCTTTCCACAAATTGTACAATTAAAATAAAATTTTTTATAATCTAATAATAATATGGAAACTTTTATTATTAGAAAATTAGAAAAAGATGATTATAATAAGAATTATTTAGATTTATTATCACAATTATCATCTATTGATAAAGATAAAATATCAGCAAATGATTTTAATAATTTTTTAGATGAAAAGCCAAATAATATTCATATTTATGTTATTTATGATAATAAAAAAAATAAAATTTGTGGTTCAGGAACTGTAGTTATTGAATGTAAATTAATTCATAATTTTGGAAAAGTAGGACATATTGAAGATGTTGTTATTGATGAAACTTATAGAGGATACGGTCTTGGTAAATTAATAGTTGATTATTTAGTTGATTATGCTAAATCAAATAAATGTTATAAAGTATTATTAATGTGTAATGACAAAAATATTGAGTTTTATAAAAAAATAGGATTTAATAAAAAAGATAATGCAATGTCAATTTATTTTTAATTTTTTCACCTCATTTGGAATATCATAATATAATAATCATACAAAAACAGAGAAATATATTAAAAAACAAGAAATTTTAATAAAGTATCAAGAAATATCAAGTTTTATGCAACTATTTTCCACCCATATAAATAAATAAAATATAATATTTTAATATACAAATGAATCTTTTATTAATTGATTCAACAATTCATCAAATTGATACTTTTTTAAATGGTGTTAATGAAAATACTAAAAC
>JACCDY010849414.1_pt1 | contig 15300 bp, 13 predicted proteins | sample 7446391 | NCBI WGS metagenome assembly JACCDY01 (sample SAMN15323451, study PRJNA562643) | freshwater metagenome | isolation source: river surface water | place: USA:Blue River Watershed | collected 2017-08-18 | reverse complement strand
GGTGAGTTCCAACGTAAAGAGCGCTGACGGCAACAACGCGGGCCAGTTGATGGAGCTGGACGCCATCCTGGCGGTGACGCTGGGCGGCACGCTGCTGACGGGCGGGCGCTTCAGCCTGGTGGGCAGCGTCATCGGCGCGCTCATCATCCAGACGCTGACCTACGCCATCTATTCGCTGGGGGTGCCGCCCGAGATCAACCTGGTGGTGAAAGCCGCAGTGGTGTTCGCGGTGATGCTGATGCAGTCGCCCGACTTCCGCGCCATGTTGCGAACGCTGGCGGTGCGCCCCGCAGCCGGAGGTGTGCGATGAGTTCTGCCGTAGCGCCTTTTGTGAGACTTGTGTTGCCCGCCATGCCCTTTCTCCGTCTGGACCCGAAGTACCTTCCCCTGACTGCCACGGTGGCGCTGTTCCTTTTGGCCGTGGGGCTGGGTTCGGTGATGTACGACGGATTCTTTTCGCCGCAGGTGTTCCTGAACCTGCTGGTGGACAACGCCTTCTTGTTGGTAGTGGCGGTGGGCATGACGTTCGTCATACTCACGGGCGGGATCGATCTGTCCGTGGGGTCGGTGATCGCGCTGTCCACCATGGTGCTGGCCGAACTGGTGGAAAAGCAGGGTTGGAGCCCGGCGCCGGCCATTGCTCTGGTGCTGGTGATGGGGGCCAGTTTTGGCGCCACGATGGGCTTGCTGATCGAACGCTTCCGGCTGCAGCCTTTCATCGTTACGCTGGCAGGCATGTTCCTGGCGCGCGGGCTGTGTTACCTCATCAGCATCGACTCGATCGCCATCACCAGCGAGGCCTATTCGGCGCTGGCGCAGTTACGCATACCGGTGTGGGGTGAGGCGTCGATGTCGCTGGCGGCCTTGCTGTCGGTGCTGGTGCTGGGGGGAGCGGTGTTTGTGCTGCACGCCACGCCGTTTGGCCGTGCAATTTATGCGATTGGGGGCAGCACGCATTCGGCGGTGCTCATGGGCTTGCCCGTGCGCCGCACGCTGGTGGGCGTGTACGCGCTGTCGGGCCTGTGCGCGGCGCTGGGCGGGGTGTTGTTCACGTTCTACATGCTGTCGGGTTATGGCCTGCACGCCCTGGGGCTGGAACTGGACGCGATTGCTGCCGTGGTGATTGGCGGCACGCTGCTCAGCGGTGGTGTGGGCTATGTGGTGGGCACGCTTTTCGGCGTGCTGATGCTGGGGGTCATTCAGACGCTGATCGCCTTTGACGGCACGCTGAGTTCCTGGTGGACGCGCATCGTGGTGGGCGTATTGCTTTTCGTTTTCTGCCTGTTGCAGCGCGCCGTAGCGGTGAGTGCGAAGCGCTGATGGCGGACTACTGCAGCGGGGGCGTGCCTTGCGCGGTGAATGAGGGCCCGGCTGCGGCTTGCCAGACCCAGGAGGCGGGTGGCTGCCAGTCGGCCACCCACTGCGGAATCTGCTGGGCAGGCAGGGGCCGCGAGATGCCGTAACCCTGTGCCAGTTCGCAGCCCAGCTGCAGCAAGCGGCTGCCATGGGCCTCGGTTTCAACACCTTCTGCGATGACGCTGTGGCCGAACGCATTGGCCAGGCCGATCACGCCCTGCACGATGGCCAGGTCGTCGGCGTCGTCGAGCATGTCGCGCACAAAGCTTTGATCGATTTTCAGCAGGGTGGCCGGGAGCCGTTTCAGGTAGGTGAGTGACGAATAGCCAGTTCCGAAATCGTCCAGCGAGAACTTGACGCCGTGGCGCATGCAGTCCGTCATCAGCTGGCTCACCTGGGCCACGTCTTCCAGTGCGCTGGTTTCCAGTACCTCCAACTCCAGCATGCTGCCAGGAACCCTGGGGTGTGCGCCAAGCAGTTCACCCAGGCGTGAGGCAAAGTGGCTGCGCTGCAGATGAACGGCGCTCACGTTCACGCTCACGGGCAGTTCCAGTCCCATCTGGAGCCATTCGTCCATCTGGGCCAAGGCGCGGTCGATCACCCATTCGCCCAGTTGAATGCCCAGCGCGTGGTCTTCGATGAAGGGCAGGAAGTCGCAGGGGGGAACGAGTCCACGGTCCGGGTCCTGCCAACGGACCAGGGCTTCCATGCCCACGATCTGCCCGTGGCGCATGTTCACCTTGGGCTGGTAGTGCAGGACGAATTCGCCCCTTTCAAGGCCCAGCCGAATGCGCTGCTGGCTCACGCGGCGGTTCTTCTGGGCTTCGTCGTATTGCACGTCGAACAGGTGGTAGCGGTTTTTGCCTGCCTGCTTGGCGTTGTACATGGCCTGGTCGGCGTGCCGGATGAGCACGTCTGCATCCGCACCGTCTTGCGGGTAGAGCGTGACGCCGATGCTGGCTGACACCTGCAGCCGAAGGCCGTCGATGTCGACCGGCTCTGCCGCAGCCTGCAGCATGCGTTGGAGTATGACGTCGCAGTCCTGCTGGGTTTCCAGGTCGAGCAGCACGGCGACGAATTCATCCCCACCAATGCGTGCCAGGGTGTCGCCTTCGCGCAGCGCGGTCTTCAGCCTTTCGGCCAGCTTGACCAGGAAGCGGTCACCCACGCCGTGGCCATGGGTGTCGTTGATCGCCTTGAAGCCGTCCAGGTCCAGGTAGGCCACTGCCAGAGACTGTCCGCGCCGCCCGCTCACCATGATGCCGTGCGTCAAGCGGTCTGCCAGCAGCACGCGGTTGGGCAGGTTGGTGAGCGCGTCGTAGTGGGCAATGTGCTCCAGCTGGTGTTCGTGCGCCTTGATGAGCGTGATGTCGGTGAGCAGCGCGACGTAGTTGGTGGCCTTGCCATGTTCGTCCTTGACCGCGCTGACCGTGAGGAGCGCTGTGTAATGGTGGCCGCTGCGGTGCTGGTGCTGGACCTCTCCGTACCAGTGGTCGCGCTCGCGCAGCGAGTTCCACAGCTCCTGCGAGTGGTCGTGCGTCTGGGAGTGTGGTGAGAACAACTCTGCGGGTCTACCAATGATCTCGTCACGGCTGCGGCCGCTGAACTGGCAGAAGCTGCGGTTGGCATCGATGACCGTGCCTTCGGTGTCGGTGATGAAGATGCCCTCGCGCGCATGCGTGAACACGCTCGCAGCGAGCTTGAGGCGTTCTTCGGCTTCCAGGCGCTTGCTGGCCATGCGGGCGAAGCGTTCTTGCAACTGCACGAGTTCCATGGCGCCCTTGAACCGCTTGCTGCTCTGCGGCAGGCCGGATTCAAGTTCTTCCGTGGAACGTTTCAGCCGCTTCAAGGGGGACAGGATGCTCACCCGCACACCCCACAGGGCCAACAGAATCATCAGGGCCATGAAGGCCGCCAGGGTCAGGCCATTGCGCAAGGTGCGCGAATGGATGGCGGCAAGTTGCTCGTCAAAGGGGATGCCCATGCCCACGATCACGTGTTGCCGTGCACCGGGCGGCTCCAGCCGGATGGAAGCAAAGATGCGCGTCAGGCCCGCGCCGTCTGTCAGGAGCGGCCGGTGTTCGGTTTCATCGGCTGCGGTGGCCTCCGTGCGAAAGTAGAACTCGTCCAGCTTCTTGCCCAGGCGGCTTTTGTCCTCGGGGAAGTGGGCAATGATGTTGCCGGTGGCGTCTGCGATATAGGCGATGGAGTTGTTGGGCAAGCGACTTTCTGCCAGCCGCCGACTCCACCTGTCGAGCGACACCACGGCCACAGCCGCTGCCACGACCTGTTTGCTTCCCGATGCGTCCAACACCGGGTAGGCGAAGTTCACGCTGGTCACGCCTGCCGCGCGGTCGGTCTGGAATTCGCCGATGGAGAACTCTTGCTGATCCATGGCCCGGCGAATGTAGGGGCGGTCGGCCACGTTCACCCGCGTTTTCAGCGGGCGGGCGTTGCAGCGCAGTTCGCCGTCTGCGCTCGGTGCGCCCAGGTTCACGAAGTGCGCGTTGAGGGCCAGCACCCTGGCCAGAAACTCGCCGCACTGCGGCGAGGCTTGCTGTTGCAGTTCTGGGGCGAGCGCGAGTTGCTTCAGGAAGCTCTGGGTCTCTTCGATCAGCCTTGCCTGGTCGTTGGTCAGGACGCGCAGGGTGTCCACCGCCCGCTCCTGCGCTTCTTGCATGGCGGCTTCCCGGTCGCGCCAGTATTCAATGGCAAGCATCACAACGCCTGGTGCCGCGATCAGCAGTATCAGCGTGACCAGCCTGGCCCACAGTGAATACAGGAGTTTGATCATTGGTTGGCTCCCAAGTCTTGACCCGAGGCGCTGTTGCTTCCGCAATCGATTATTGCGACAAAGACGCGGTTCGCCAATCAAATGGCGTGCGAAAGGGGCAGACCTTATTCCTGCTGACTGCCCTTGCGCTTGCCAGTGCCCGCCGTGCGCGCCCACCACTCGGGCCCGAACTGGCCCTGCAACCAGTCGATGAACTGCGTGACCTTGGCAGGGACCATGCGGGGAGAGGGGTACACCGCGTGGATTTCCTGCTGCGGCAACTGCCATTCGTCGAGCACGGACACCAGCGACCCCTTGCGCAGCGATTCTTCCGCCACGTAGCGTGGCAGCGCGGCAATGCCCATGCCCTCGCGCGCGGCGACCAGCAGGGTGGACAGGTTGTTGGAGCGCAGCAGCCCGCGTACGGGAACGGAAGCGGACTTGCCCCCGGCGCCGCTGAACTGCCAGCGTGCGTCGCCCTGCACGGTGCTGTAGATGAGCGCGTCGTGATCTTTCAGGTCTTTGGGCGCGGATGGGGTGCCGCGCTGGCTCAGGTATTCCGGCGAGGCGGCCACCACCCAGGGGTTGAGGCCGAGGTAGCGCGAACCCAGGGTGGAGTCGGCCAGGGGGCCCATGCGGATGGCCACGTCCACACCCTGTTCCACGAGGTTGACGTAGCGGTCGTCGCAGCTCAGGTCCACCTGGAGCTGCGGGTTCATGCGCATGAACTGCATGACCAGCGGTGCCAGCACGCGCCGCCCGAAGGCCACCGAGGTGCTGATGCGCAGTGCGCCCTGCACCTGGGTCTGCAGCAGCGCAGCGACGGACTCTGCCTCTTCCACGTGGTGGGTGATGAGCTTGCACTTCTCGTAATAGAGCAGCCCGATTTCGGTGGGCGTGACACCGTGCGTGGAGCGGTGCAGCAGGCGCGCGCCCAGCTGCGCCTCCATGCGGCGCACCTGCTTGGTGGCGGCGGGCTGCCCTATGCCCAGTTCGGCGGCGGCCTTGCTGAAGGAGCCCAGGTCCACAACGCGGACGAACAGGCGGATGGCTTGTATGCGTTCCATGGGTGCTATTCCACCATGGAATAAGCGAAATGCGCCATTGCTGCCTTCCGATTCCCTTCTGCCGGGGCGAATATTCCACCAGACGCATAGCAAACCCACCTACAGGAGATAGACATGCCCAAGATGAAAGCCGCCATGGCGGCCGTGCTGGTGCTGGAGAAGGAAGGCATCACCCAGGCGTTTGGCGTGCCTGGCGCGGCCATCAACCCGCTGTATGCGCAACTGCGTGAACGCGGCACCATTTCGCACATCCTGGCGCGCCACGTGGAAGGCGCCTCGCACATGGCCGAAGGCTACACGCGAGCCGCACCGGGCAACATTGGCGTGTGCATCGGCACCTCGGGGCCTGCGGGCACCGACATGATCACGGGCCTCTATTCCGCGCAGGCCGACTCCATTCCTATCCTCTGCATCACCGGCCAGGCGCCGCGCGCACGGCTGCACAAGGAAGACTTCCAGGCGGTGGACATTGCGTCGATTGCCAAGCCGGTGACCAAGTGGGCCACCACCGTGCTGGAGCCCGCCCAGGTGCCGCGCGCCTTCCAGCAAGCGTTTCACCTGATGCGCTCGGGCCGCCCGGGGCCGGTGCTGATCGACCTGCCGTTTGACGTGATGCAGGCCGAGATCGAGTTCGACATCGACACCTACGAGCCGCTGCCCGTGTACAAGCCCGCAGCCTCGCGCAAGCAGATCGACAAGGCCATGGAGATGCTGGCCACCGCCGAGCGCCCGTTGATCGTGGCGGGCGGCGGCATCATCAACGCCGACGCGGCAGACCTGCTGGTGCAGTTTGCCGAGATCACCGGCATACCGGTGATTCCCACGTTGATGGGCTGGGGCGCCATTCCCGACGACCACCCGCTGATGGCGGGCATGTGCGGCCTGCAGACCAGCCACCGCTACGGCAACGCCAACATGCTGGCCAGTGACTTTGTGCTGGGCATTGGCAACCGCTGGGCCAACCGCCACACCGGTTCGCCAGAGGTGTACTGCAAGGGCCGCAAGTTCATCCACGTGGACATTGAGCCTACGCAGATTGGCCGTGTGTTCGCGCCGGACTACGGCATCGTGTCGGACGCGAAGGCGGCGCTGGAGCTGTTCGTGGAAGCCGCCAAGGCATTGCGCGCCGCCGGGCAACTGCCCGACCGCAGCGCCTGGGCCGCCGAATGCCTGGGCCGCAAGTCTTCCGTTGAATACCTGCGCAAGACGAACTTCGAAACCGTGCCCATGAAGCCGCAGCGCGTGTACCAGTGCATGAACAACGCCTTCGGCAAGGACGTGACCTACGTCTCCACCATCGGCCTGAGCCAGATCGCGGGCGCGCAGTTCCTGCACGTGTACGGCCCGCGCCGCTGGATCAACTGCGGGCAGGCTGGCCCGCTGGGCTGGACCGTGCCTGCCGCGTTGGGTGTGCGCGCCGCCGACCCGCAACGCAAGCTCGTGGCGCTGTCGGGCGACTACGACTTCCAGTTCATGATCGAAGAGCTGGCCGTGGGTGCGCAGTTCAAGCTGCCCTACATCCACATGGTGGTGAACAACAGCTACCTGGGCTTGATCCGCCAGTCGCAACGCGGCTTCAGCATGGACTACTGCGTGCAACTGGGCTTCGAGAACATCAACGCCCCCGCTGGCGACGCCGCCGCGCAGGGCTATGGCGTGGACCACGTGAAGGTGGTCGAGGGCCTGGGCTGCAAGGCCATCCGCGTGCACCGGCAGGAGGAGATTGCCCCCGCCATCCGCCAGGCCGAAGCCTGGATGGCCGAGTTCCAGGTGCCGGTGGTGATCGAGGTGATTCTGGAGCGTGTGACCAACATCGCCATGGGCACCGAGATCGACAACGTGACGGAGTTTGAAGAACTGGCCGCCAACAAGGCAGACGTGCCCACCGCCGTTGCGCTGCTGGACTGAACCGTTGCGACTTTGAGAACACAAGGAGACCGAACCATGCCCCGTTTTGCGGCCAACCTGACCATGCTTTTCACGGAACTGCCTTTCCTGGACCGCTTTGACGCTGCGGCGCGTGCGGGCTTCCAGGCGGTGGAATTCCTGTTCCCCTATGCCTTTGAGGCGAATGACATCAAGGCCCGGCTCGACGCCAACGGCTTGCAGCTGGTGCTTCACAACCTGCCCGCTGGTGACTGGGACGCGGGCGAGCGCGGCATTGCCTGCCACCCGGACCGCGTGGAGGAGTTCCGCGCGGGCGTGGAGCGTGCCATTGCCTACGCGCAGACGCTGGGGGTGAAGCAGCTCAACTGCCTGGTGGGCAAGGCCCCGGCCGGGGTGCCTGACAGCGTGCTGCGCGAGACCCTGGTGGCCAACCTGCGCCACGCCGCTGCGCGCCTCAAGGCCGCTGGGCTGCGCCTGCTGGTGGAGCCCATCAACAACTACGACATTCCCGGCTTCTACCTGAGCCGCACGCAACAGGCGCTGGACCTGCTGGACGAGGTGGGCGCCGACAACGCCTTTGTGCAGTACGACATTTACCACGCCCAGCGCACCGAAGGCGAGCTGGCGGCCACGCTGCAAAAGCACCTGGCACGCATTGGCCACGTGCAACTGGCCGACAACCCGGGGCGCAACGAGCCGGGCACGGGCGCGATCAACTACGCCTTCCTGTTCCGCCACCTGGACCGCATTGGTTATGACGGCTTGGTGGGCTGCGAATACAAGCCCGCCAGCACCACCGAGGCTGGGCTGGGCTGGCTCAAGGCTCTGGCCTGAGCACCTTCCTCGACATTGCACCAGCACATTCACAACAAGGAGAAACACATGACCACACAACCCCTGAAGATCGGTTTCATCGGCCTCGGCATCATGGGCACACCCATGGCGGGCCACCTCATGAAGGCGGGTCACCAGCTCTTCGTCTACACCCACGGCAAGGTGCCTGCCGAGATCGCCGAAAGCCCGGCCACCCAATGCCTGAACGCGCGCGGCGTGGCGGAGCGGGCCGACATCATCATCACCATGGTGCCCGACACCCCCGACGTGGCAGAGGCGCTCTTCGGTGAAGAAGGCGTGGCCAAGGGGCTGACCCCGGGCAAGACGGTGGTGGACATGTCCTCCATCTCGCCGGTGGAGACCAAGGTGTTCGCGCAGAAGATCGAGGCCCTGGGCTGCGACTACCTGGATGCGCCGGTTTCCGGTGGCGACGTGGGCGCGCGCAACGCCACGCTGTCCATCATGGTCGGCGGCAAGCCGGAGGTGTTTGAGCGCGTGAAGCCGGTTTTCGAGGTGATGGGCAAGAACATCACCCTGGTGGGCGGCAACGGTGACGGCCAGACCTGCAAGGTGGCCAACCAGATCGTGGTGGCGCTGACCATCAACGCCGTGGCCGAAGGCCTGTTGTTTGCAGCGCGTGCCGGGGCCGATGCCGCCAAGGTGCGCCAGGCGCTGATGGGCGGGCTGGCCACATCGCGCATCCTGGAGGTGCATGGCGAACGCATGATCAAGCGCACCTTCGACCCCGGTTTCCGCATTGCGTTGCACCAGAAGGACCTGAATCTGGCTCTGAGCGCGGCCAAGTCGCTCGGGCTGGCGCTGCCTGCCACGTCGAATGCCCAGCAGCTCTTCAGTGCCTGTGTGTCGCACGGCGGCTCGGCCTGGGACCATTCGGGTATCGTGCGTGCGTTGGAGAAACTCAACAACTTCGAGATCGGCCAGAGCGCTGGCTGACGCAACCCGCCCACCACCAAGAGCCCGACGATGACCCAGACCACCGCCACGCCCGCCCAACTGCTGCGCCGCATGTTCGATGCGGCGGTGGCATCTGCACAGCCTGCCCTGTGCGTGCCGCCCCACCTGCCCACCCTTGCCGAGCTGGGCGCGGGGCGCCTGGTGGTGATTGGCGCGGGCAAGGCGTCTGCCGCCATGGCGCAGGCGGTGGAACAGCACTGGGACGGCCCGCTGAGCGGCCTGGTGGTGACGCGTTACGGCTACGCCGTGCCGTGCGAACGCATTGAAATTGTGGAGGCCGCGCACCCCGTGCCCGACGCCGCAGGCCTGCAAGCCGCGCAGCGCCTGCTGCAGGTGGTGCAGGGCCTGCGCGAAGACGACATCGTCCTGTGCCTGATTTCGGGCGGTGGCTCGGCCCTGCTGCCGCTGCCCATAGATGGCTTGACGCTGGAACACAAGCAGGCTGTCAACCGCGCGTTGCTGGCCAGCGGCGCCACCATCAGCGAGATGAACTGCGTGCGTCGCCACCTGTCGGCCATCAAGGGCGGGCGGCTGGCGGCGGCGTGCCACCCGGCACGTGTGGTCACGCTGCTGCTGTCTGACGTGCCGGGCGACAACCCCATCGACATCGCATCCGGCCCCACCGTGGCCGACCCCACCACCTGCGAGGATGCGCTGGCCATCGTGCGCCGTTACGGCATCGACCTGCCCGCGCCAGTGCGCGAGGTGCTGGAGAGCGGCCGTGGCGAGTCTGTGAAGCCTGGCGACCCGCGCCTGGCCCGGGCCGAAACGCGCATGGTGGCCACGCCGCAGATGGCGCTGGAAGCCGCTGCAGCCGTGGCCCGTGAGGCGGGATACCCCGCGCACATTCTGGGCGATGCGCTGGAAGGCGAGGCCCGTGACGTGGGCAAGGTGCTGGGCGGCATGGCCTTGCAGGTGGCCGGGCGCAACCAGCCCTTTACCGCGCCCTGCGTGCTGCTGTCGGGCGGTGAAACCACCGTGACGGTGCGTGGGCAGGGCCGGGGCGGGCGCAACGTGGAGTGCCTGCTTTCAATGGCCATCACGGTGGGTGGGCACCCGCGCATTCACGCGCTGATGGGCGACACCGACGGCGTGGACGGGCTGGAGGAAATTGCGGGCGCGGTCGTTGGCCCCGACACGCTGGCGCGAGGCTTGGCGCAAGGCCTGCGCCCGCTGGACAGCCTGGCCAACAACGACGGCCATGGATTCTTCGAAGCGGTGGGCGCCTCTGTGGTGACCGGCCCCACCCTCACCAATGTCAACGATTTCCGAGCCATCGTCATCGAGGCGCCGGACCAAGGAAGCACATGACCCTGCGTCGAACGCGGCGAGCCAAGATCGTCGCCACCCTGGGGCCGGCCAGCGCCGACCGCGAGACCATCCGTGAACTCTTTTTGGCGGGCGTGGATGTGTTCCGGCTGAACTTCAGCCACGGCAGCCATGCCGACCACGCCGCGCGCTTTGCCATCCTGCGCGAGCTGGAGGCCGAGACTGGCCGCCCCATCGGCATTCTGGCCGACCTGCAGGGGCCCAAGCTGCGCGTGGGCACCTTTGCCGACGGCCCAGTGCAACTGGTGCCTGGCGAGCCCTTCCGGCTCGACCTGGACCCCGCGCCCGGCAACGCGCAGCGGGTGAACCTGCCCCACCCCGAGATTTTTGCTGCCCTGGTACCGGGCGCCGAGCTGCTGCTGGACGACGGCAAGCTGCGCCTGGTGGTGCAGCGCTGCGATGCGAGCAGCGCCGACACCCTCGTGGCCGTGGGCGGGCGTTTGTCGGAACGCAAGGGCGTGAACGTGCCCGGTGTGGTGCTGCCGATCTCGGCGCTCACACCCAAGGACCGCCGCGACCTGGACGCCGCGCTCGAACTGGGCGCCGACTGGATCGCCTTGTCCTTCGTGCAGCGGCCCGAGGACGTGGCCGAGGCCCGTGCCCTCATCGGTGCACGTGCAGGCATTGTGGCCAAGCTGGAAAAGCCTTCAGCCATCGACCGGCTGGACGAGGTGGTAGCTGAGGCCGACGCCGTGATGGTGGCGCGCGGCGACCTGGGGGTGGAACTGCCCGCCGAGCGTGTGCCTGCCATCCAGAAGCGCATCGTGCGTGCCTGCCGCAAAGCGGGCAAGCCGGTGATCGTGGCCACGCAGATGCTGGAATCCATGATCGAAAGCCCGGTGCCCACGCGCGCCGAAGCGTCTGACGTGGCCACCGCCATCTACGACGGTGCCGATGCAGTGATGCTGTCTGCCGAGTCCGCGGCGGGCAAGCACCCGGTGGCGGCTGTGGCCATGATGAACCGCATCATCGAAGGCACCGAGTCCGACCCCTTGTACCGCCAGTTGATCGAGGCTTCGCACTCGTCGCCCGTGCCGGGCGAGGCGGGTGTGGCCGACGCCGTGTGCTGCGCCATGCGCCGTGCGTCTGCCTTGCTGCGGGCGTCGGCCATTGTGTGCCACACCAGTTCGGGCCAGACCAGCCTGCGCGCCGCGCGCGAACGGCCCGACGCACCCGTGCTGAGTCTGACGCCCAGCCGTGCTGCTGCGCGTCGCCTGGCGCTGGCCTGGGGTGTGCATTCGGTGCACGTGCAGGGGGCTCAGGACGGCCGCGAGATGACCACGCAGGCCTGCAGCGTGGCCCGTGAAACCGGCTTTGCCCAGCCGGGGGAAACCATCGTGATGATCGCGGGCATGCCCTTTGGCGAGAGCGGCACCACCAACCTGATGCGCATCGCCACGGTATGACTCAGGCTGCTGGCTGCATCAACAGCCAGTAGCCGGGCAGCCACCCAGTAAACACACCTTGCGCCATGGCCGTCCAGGCCACGCGGCGCTTCCAGGGCTTGTGCAGCACCAGCTGCGCGAAGTAAAGCAACCACAGCACCGCCCACGCGGCCCAAGACGCTGCCTGCCACCAGCCCCAGGCGTCCTGGGCGCTCCAAAGCAGTTCGGTGGCCACAGCGCCCGCGGTGAGCGCCACGAACAGGCTGAACCAGCCCAGGCCACGGCCATCGTTGCCAAGCAGGCGGTTCCATGCCACCCAAAGGTAGGTGAAAGAGAACAGCAGCGAGAGCGTGGCCTCGCGCACGGTGAGCAGGTTGGCCCCATCTCCAAACGCGTACTCGTGGGCCACCCGCAGGCTGAGCAGGCCGACCAGCAGGTTGATCACCAGAATCTCACGGTCGCCAATGCGCCCCAGCATCCAAAGGCCGTTGAGGATGAGCACCGCGCCCACATAAAACAGGACCAGTCCAGACAGCATGGCCGCTCAATTCGCAGGTGGCGCAGGCGCCTTGTCGCTCCAGAGCTGGCCACCAGTGGACCAGTCGTGCCGCTCGATGTCGAAGAAGAGGATGTCCACCCCGTCAGGCGAACCGCCGAGCACGCGCACGCAGGCGTCGGTCAATGCCTTGGCCAGTTCGGCCTTTTGTTGCGGCGTGCGGCCTTTGAACAATTCCACGCGAAGGGTGGGCATGGCAGGTACTCCAGTAGAAACAAAGGTTGTCAACGGTCAAAGCCCGGCGAAAGCCGGTGGGCGCGGCGCAGCAGGGCGGGCCATTCCAGGTCGCCATCGCGTTCGCTGCCGTCGCCCAGCCATTGCCGCAGCGTGCGTTCGGCCAGCTCCGGTGTGGCAACCAATACGGGTGCCCCAGCGGCCATGGCACGCAGTTGGGCCTGTGCGGCCCGCTCCAGAATGTGCATCAGCATGAACGCTTCGGCCACAGTGCGGCCAACGGTGAGCACACCGTGGTTGTCCAGGATGAGGCCGTCCAGCGCGCCCAGGTTGGCCACCAGCCTGCGTTGCTCGTCTGCGCCCAAGGCAAGGCCTTCGTAGGGGTGGCGACCCAGGCGGCCGTGCAGGCGCATGGCCCACTGGGAACAGGGCAGCAAGCCCTCTGGCCGCATGGACAGCGCCACGCCCCAGGGGCTGTGCAGGTGGATCACGCATTCCACCTCGGGGCGTGCTGCGTGCACCGCGCCGTGGATGGTGAAGCCCGTCGGGTTCACCGGTCGGCCGCTACCGTCCACGGCCCGGCCTTGCAGGTCCACCTTCACCAGGCTGGAGGCTGTCACCTCGTCAAACCCCAGGCCGAATTCGTTGATGAGGTACACCCCCGGCTCACCGGGCACGGCTGCCGAGAGGTGGGTGTAGATCGTGTCGTCCCAGCCCGCCAGCGCGGCAAGCCGGAAAGCGGCGGCGAGGTCCTTGCGGACCTCGCTTTCGGTGCGTGGAGGGCGCATGGCCTGCCGGTCAGTGTGCCTCGGCGGTCTTGGCCGCTTCAATGGCGCCTTCGGTGTCCTCGCGGGCGCCGTTGAAGAACAGGTTCAGCACCACCGCCGACACTGCCGTCAGCAAAATGCCGCTTTCCAGCAGCGGGTGCAGGCCGTGGGCCATCTGCTGCGTCCAGCGCGGGGCCACCAGCGGGATCAGGCCGAAGCCGATGGACAGCGCCACGATGTACAGGTTGTTGCGGTTGCCCCGGTAGTCCACTGCAGCCAGGATGCGGATGCCCGTGGCGGCCACCATGCCGAACATCACCAGCCCGGCGCCGCCCAGCACGAAGGTGGGAATGGATTCCACGAAAGCCGCCATCTTGGGCAGCATGCCCAGCACGATCATGATGACGCCGCCCGCCACGCACACCCAGCGGCTGCGCACGCCGGTCACGCCCACCAGACCCACGTTCTGCGAGAAGCTGGTGTACGGGAAGGTGTTGAAAATGCCGCCAATGAGCGTACCCAGGCCGTCGGTGCGCAGGCCTGCGGCCAGCTCCGGTTGGGTGATGCGCTTTTGCGTGATGTCGCTCAGCGCCAGGAACATGCCGGTCGATTCGATCATCACCACGATCATCACCAGCGTCATGGTCAGGATCATCACGATGTCGAACGTGGGCATGCCGAAGGCGAAGGGCGTGACAACGTCAAACCAGTGCGCCTTGCCCACCTTGTCGAAGTTCATCTTGCCCATGCCCACCGCAATCACGCAGCCCACCACAATGCCCAGCAGCACCGAGATGTTGGCCACAAAGCCCCGCGTGTACTTCACCAGCAGCAGAATGAACGCCAGCACCACCGCAGCAATGGCCAGGTTGTCCAGCGAGCCATAGGCCGGGTTGTCCACCATGGGAATGGGGCCGGGCAGCTTGGTCAGCTCGGCGCCCGACTGTGCGGCGGCGGCCTTGGCACCGTCCACCATGGCCACCAGCTTGGGCACGTCCACGCTCTGGGCCATCGGGGGCGGGCCGCCCAGGGCCCAGCCCACACCCACGCGCATCAGGCTGATGCCGATGATGGCGATGATGGTGCCGGTGACCACGGGCGGGAAGAACCGAAGCAGCTTGCTCACCATGGGGGCGATGATCATTGAGATGATGCCCGCACCGATGATCGCGCCGAAGATGGCGCGCGCCCCGTCCACGCCGGGCATGGCGTTGGCAAAGGCCACCATCGGCCCCACGGCCGCGAAGGTCACACCCATCATCACCGGCAGCTTGATGCCGAAGTAGCGCGTCACGCCGAAGCTCTGGATCAGCGTGACCAGGCCGCAGCAGAACAGGTCGGCGGAAATGAGCAGGGCAACCTGCTCGGGGCTCAGCTTGAGCGCGCGGCCAATGATGAGCGGCACGGCCACTGCGCCTGCGTACATCACCAGCACGTGTTGCAGGCCCAGCGCAGCCAGGCGGCCGGCGGGCAGTTTCTCATCCACGGGGTGGACTGTGGTCTCACTCATGGTTGTCTCCAGGGTTTTTTTGTGGTTGAAGTGGTCCACCACAGGCGCAGCCCACCTCTTCGCCCTGATTTCTTTCGGGCGGGCTGCGCTTGGGTGGATGGGGGGAAACTGGGCGGTCAGTTGACCGTTGCTCCCTGATCGAACCAGCGTTTGATCAGGGCACGCTCGTCTTCGGTGATCTGCGTGGCGTTGTTCAGCGGCATCAGCTTAAGCACCGATGCCTGCTGGTAGACGGCCTGAGCGTGTTGCTTGATCAGCTCAGGGGTGTGCAGGGCAATGCCCTTGCTTTGCAGTGCCGCGTTGTGGCACATGCTGCAGCGTTGTTCGATGACGCCCTGCACCTGCGCAAAGGTGACGGGCTGGCTGGCAGCGGCCTTGGCTTCGGCGCTGGGGGCTGCCGGGGCCAGCCACACTGCCAGGCCCACCAGCACCAGGGTGCCCGCCACGGCATGTTCCCACGGCGTGCGCTGGCCCAGCACGTGGGCCTTGTGGCGTGCCACGAAGCTGTGGCGGATGAGGGCGCCTGCCAGCATCAGCAGCACCAGTACCAGCCAGTTGTTCGGGCCCTGGTACAGCCAGCCGTAATGGTTGGACAGCATGGCAATCAGCACCACCAAGAAAATTTGAAAAAGCCTCAGCATATTTGCTGGGGCTTTTGCATTTTAAAATCCGCAAAATCGCGATCGC
>JACCDY010692755.1_pt1 | contig 15316 bp, 19 predicted proteins | sample 7446391 | NCBI WGS metagenome assembly JACCDY01 (sample SAMN15323451, study PRJNA562643) | freshwater metagenome | isolation source: river surface water | place: USA:Blue River Watershed | collected 2017-08-18 | reverse complement strand
CGTTTGCCGGCGACGGCAGCGCGCTGCAAGGCTTGGGGTTCGGCATTGCGACGACCTATGGCAACAATATCGGCACAACGAGCGTCGATGCGCGCGGCCGTGTCAGCGCGATCAGCTCCGGGCTGGGATCGTACAAGACGCCGGGACAGGCCACTACCTTCTTCAATTACACCAGCAGCGTCAGCACCAACACCAATACGGTGAATGATTTCGTGCTCGCCAATGGACGCCATGTGAGGTGGACGCCGCAGGCCTACTACTACTATGGCCCGCTGGGCGTCCTTGCCGAGTATGCGGAGTCGTCGCAAGCGGTGGCCAGTTACAAAGCGAATGCAAGCTGGGTCTACTCGGAAAACAAGAGCGGGACCGTGGAAAGCAATGCGTTCCAGGTGGCTGCGTCCTGGCTGCTGACTGGCGAAGACGCGTCGTTCAAAGGCGTCAAGCCACTGAGCCCGTTCCGCCTCGGTGCCGATGGCGGCTGGGGTGCGATCGAACTGGTGGCGCGCTATCAGGAAAATTCGATCGGCAAGGATGCCGCCCATTTCGCTGACAAACAAAAGGGCTATGCACTTGGCGCGAAGACGACCGGCATCGGTCTGAACTGGTACCTGAACGACGCGTCGAAGCTGTCCGTCAATTATGACTATACGCAGCTGAAGGACGTCACGACCGCCACGTCGGCAGGCCTGGGCACGCCGGCCACCGTTGCCAAGAACCCGCTATCCGGCACGACCGAGCACTTGCTGGTCGCCCGCTACCAGCTGGCGTTCTGATAGCGAGTTGCGCAGGGCCCGCCGGAGCCCCGATCCGGCACCGCAAGTCGGTCTTTTCACGGACGTCTCCTCTTCCCGGCCCCGCAGCGCAAGCTGCCGGGTCGGCCTTTTATTTGAAAATCTTCTAAGGAAATGCCAAAAAATTCGTTCTTTTCATAACAAACCAATGCAATCATCGCCAATCTTTAGATCCAAAACTTATAAAACCCATGCCTGCCCTGACTTTCCCCGGTCCCGGCGCCCGCAGCAGCCGGCGCGTCCTGCCCGGGTTCACGCTGTCACTCGGCTTCACGGTGGCTTACCTGTCGCTGGTCGTACTGATCCCGCTGTCGGCACTGGTCATCAATACGCTGGCCATGGACTGGGACAAGTTCTGGGCCACCGTCAGCGCGCCGCGCGTGCTGGCGGCATACCGCCTGAGCTTTGGCGCATCGCTCGCTGCGGCCGCGATCAATGCCCTGTTCGGCACCATACTCGCGTGGGTGCTGGTGCGTTACCGCTTCCCCGGCAAAAAGCTGCTCGACGCCTTCGTCGACCTGCCGTTCACACTGCCGACGGCGGTGGCCGGCATTGCGCTGACCGCGCTGTATGCAGGCAATGGCTGGATAGGCAGCCAACTGGCGCCGTTCGGCCTCAAGGTGGCATTCACGCCCCTGGGCGTGTTCGTCGCACTGGTCTTCATCGGCCTGCCCTTCGTCGTGCGTACGGTGCAGCCGGTGCTGGAAGAAGCCGAACGCGAACTCGAAGAGGCGGCTGCCTGCCTAGGTGCCACGCGCCTGCAGACCTTCACGCAGGTGATCTTCCCGTCCATCCTGCCGGCGCTACTGACAGGCTTTGCGCTGTCTTTTGCGCGCGCGCTCGGCGAATACGGGTCGGTGATTTTCATTGCCGGGAACATGCCGATGATTTCCGAGATCGTGCCGCTGCTGATCATCACCAAGCTCGAGCAGTATGACTACGCAGGGGCAACGGCGATCGCCGTCGTGATGCTGGCCGCGTCCTTCGTATTGCTGCTGGCGATCAACCTGCTGCAGGCCTGGATGCGCAAGCGCAGCAAGGACAGGCGCTGAGATGGGTACCACTGCCGCCATCTTCGCTGGCGCCTCCGCACGCGGCGGCGATGCCGTCAAACACGCACGCGTCGAGCCGCCGTATGTCCCTGCGGCGACGCAAGAGCCAACCTGGGTCCGATTGCTGCTGATCGCCATCGCCCTCGGTTTCGCCTTCCTGTTCCTGCTCGTGCCGCTGGCCGTCGTGTTCACCGAAGCCCTGAAGAAGGGCTGGGATACCTACCTGCATGCCATCGTCGAAGAAGATGCATGGCATGCGATCAGGCTCACGCTGCTGACCGCGGCGATTGCGGTGCCGGCCAACCTGGTATTCGGCGTCGCCGCATCGTGGGCGATCGCGAAATTCGAATTTCGCGGCAAGAGCCTGCTGCTGACCCTGATCGATTTGCCGTTCTCGGTGTCGCCGGTGATCTCGGGCCTGATCTATGTGCTGCTGTTTGGTGCGCATGGATGGTTCGGCGCGTGGCTGATGGAACACGACGTGCAGATCCTGTTCGCAGTGCCGGGCATCGTGCTGGCGACGATTTTCGTCACCTTCCCGTTTGTCGCGCGCGAATTGATCCCGCTGATGCAATCGCAGGGCACCGAGGAGGAAGAAGCCGCGCTGGTACTGGGCGCTTCCGGCTGGCGCACTTTCTGGCACGTGACCCTACCCAATATCCGCTGGGGCCTGCTGTACGGCGTCATCCTGTGCAATGCGCGGGCCATGGGCGAGTTCGGCGCGGTGTCGGTCGTGTCCGGCCACATCCGCGGCGAAACCAACACGATGCCCTTGCAGGTCGAGATCCTTTACAACGAATACAACTTCGCCGCCGCGTTCGCCGTCGCATCGCTGCTGGCCCTGCTGGCGCTGGTCACGCTGGCACTGAAAACCGTCATTGAATGGCGCGTCCGTCATGAGACCGAAGTCGATACTGACGGCGCCACCGTGGAGCTGAAACATGAGCATTGAAGTCCGCAATATCGGCAAACGCTTCGGCGATTTCATCGCACTCGACAAGGTCTCGCTGGATTTCGCCAGCGGCGAACTGACCGCGCTGCTCGGACCTTCCGGCTGCGGCAAGACCACGCTGCTGCGCGTGATCGCCGGGCTCGAGCAAGCTGACCACGGGCAAGTGATCCTCGACGGCGAGGATGCCTCGGTGCAGCACGTGCGCGAGCGCCAGGTTGGCTTCGTGTTCCAGCACTATGCGCTGTTCCGGCACATGAGCGTGTTCGAGAACATCGCCTTCGGCCTGCGCGTCAAGCCGCGCCACCTGCGTCCGTCGGACCGCGAGATTCGCGACAAGGTGATGCAGCTGCTGTCACTGGTGCAGCTGGACTGGCTGGCCGACCGCTATCCGTCGCAGCTGTCGGGCGGGCAGCGGCAGCGCATCGCGCTGGCGCGCGCACTGGCGGTCGAGCCGCGCGTGCTGCTGCTCGACGAACCCTTCGGCGCGCTCGATGCGAAAGTGCGCAAGGAATTGCGCCGCTGGCTGCGCCGCCTGCATGACGAACTGCACGTGACCAGCATCTTCGTCACGCATGACCAGGAAGAGGCGCTGGAAGTCGCCGACCGCGTGGTACTGATGAACCGCGGCAAAGTCGAGCAAGTCGGCGCCCCGGAGCAGGTCTACAACCATCCCGCCTCGCCTTTCGTGTACAGCTTCCTCGGCAATGTGAACCTGTTCCACGGACGCGTACATGAGGGCGTGCTGGAATCGGGCGGCACGCCGCTGCCAGTGCCCGACCACACACATGCGCGCGACGCGGCCGGGGTCGGCTACGTGCGTCCGCACGAACTGGATGTCGAGCCCTACGCCGCTGGCCGCGAAGGCATCGTCGCCAGGCTGACGCGGGCGCATGCGATCGGACCGCTGGCGCAGCTGGAGCTTGAGCGCGACGACGACCACAGCCTGATCGAGGCCGTTCTGCCGTCTGATCGCTACGTACAGCTGAACCTGAAGCCGGGCGCGACCGTGCTGGTCAGGCCAAAGCGGGTTCGTGTCTTCCTTGACGAGGCGGTCTGACATGAACTTCCAGCAATTGCGTTCCGTGCGAGAGACTGCGCGCCGCGGCTACAACCTGACCGAAGTCGCGAATGCGCTGTTCACGTCGCAGCCGGGCGTGAGCCGCCAGATTCGCGAGCTTGAAGAAGAGCTGGGCGTCGACATTTTCGAGCGCAATGGCAAACGGCTGACCGGCCTCACTGAGCCGGGCAAGGAAGTGCTGCAGATCGTCGAGCGGCTGCTGCTCGAAGCGGAGAATTTGCAGCGTGCGGGCGCTTCGTTTTCCGGCAAGACCACCGGCACACTGTCGATTGCTGCCACCCACACCCAAACGCGCTATGTGCTGCCGAAAGCGGTACAGCATTTCCGCTCGGCCTTCCCGGATGTACGGATCGCGTTACAGCAGAGCGCGCCGGAACACATCGCCGAATGGGTTTTGTCCGGCAAGGCTGACATCGGCATCGCGACCGAAGGCCTGACCCAGTTCGACGAGCTGGTGTCTTTCCCTTGCTACGAATGGCACCACGTGATCGTCGTGCCTGAAGGTCATGCGTTGCTAGCCGAGCAGAACGTGACGCTGGACGAGTTGTCCAATTATCCGCTGATCACCTACGACCAAGGTTTCACCGGCCGCGGCCACATCGATGCCGCCTTTGAGACGCAGGACCTGTCACCCGACATCGTGCTGACGGCGATGGACTCGGATGTAATCCAGCAGTACGTATCACTGGGCATGGGCGTCGGCCTGGTCGCATCGATGGCGGTGGACAGCAATCTCGGCCATGGCCTGAAGGCGATTTCGGCCAATCACCTGTTCGCCCCGAATGTCACGCGCGTGGCCGTACGCCGCGGCGCTTTCCTGCGTGAGTATGCGGTCGACTTCATCCTGCAGCTGGCGCCAAAGCTGACGGCTGAGGAACTGGCTACGGTGGTCAGCTGGCGAAAATGAATGATGAACCGCCGAAAAAAATGCGCCGATATACGGCGCATTTTTTTGGCGGGCGTCCCTGTCTGCAGGGACAGCAATGGGTTAGCGCCCCAGGTTCTTCAGCAGGCTGGGCTGCACGATCTCGATCCAGTAACCGTCCGGGTCCTTGATGAAGGCGACATCGCGCATCTTGCCCTGCTCCGGGCGCTTCACATAGGTGACGCCATTGTCGTCGAACCACTGGATCGCGGCCGGCAAGTCCGGCACCGAGAAGCAGATGTGACCGAAGCCCTGCGGCTGCGCATTACCATCGTGGTATTTGAATTCGGGATCGGACTCGGTGCCCCAGTTGTGGGTCAGCTCGAGGATGCCGTGCTGGCTGAAGGTCCACGCAGTGCGCTCGCCTATCTCTTCCGGCACCTCGGTGCCTTCCTCGACCTTGGCGAGGAAGTACAGCGAGAATTTCATCTCCGGGAAGTCCAGCTTGCGCAGTACGCGCATGCCCATGATGCGGGTGTAGAAATCCAGCGACACGGCCGGATCCTTGACGCGCACCATCGAATGGTTGAGCACGAAGCCGCGCGATTGCGCCGGGATTTCGGCAGTGACGCCGGGGTGATTTTCGGTGGTGAAGGCCATGGGAAATGAAGCTCTCGTTCGTTAATCTCGGGCAGACGATGGTAGCACGCAGCTTGCCTATTTTTTCGGCAACCCGACCTGAAAGATTTTGAAGGCACGAATCAACATCAGCCCCGCTACCGATTCCGTCTCGAAGACCTTCCGCCACCCCGGCGATCAAGCCAGCGCAAATCCTCAGTAACGAGTGCTGAGGGCAACATAGGTCGTGTCTTGCCCCAGGTATCTCTCAAATCGCGCTGAAATACTGGTTTTCGACGAAAGGAAGTACTGGCCACGAATCAGATGCTTTTCGATATTTGAAGTCGAGTCCGCGTACCTCATTTCGGCGCCCATGCTGAATGCATTTGAAAAGAAATAATCGCCGCCCAGTGTGTAGTTATAAAAACCGCTATTGCTGGTCGTCTTGGCATCGATATTCACAAACCTCGCGCCGATTTTTCCCACGTACTTGGCCGACATCGTATAAGTCGGACGAAGATAGTTATCGCCATCCACGACACCGACTGCGAGCAGCAGCCCGTCGTTCAACATGTAGCCGACATTCGCCGCGTAACCGTTGACGCCATAGATCCGGTCGTAATTGGCCGACAAGTAGAAATCATTCTTCCAGAACTCACCCTTGGCGCCACCGCCATTCGAACTGTGCTTCGCGATGTCGCTGTATGCGTAACCGTAGACATTGCTGTTGCGTCCCAGGTAGTACGCAATGGCCAGCGGACGGTCTTCCGTGTTCACCGGATCAAAGTAATACGAAAGATCCAACTGCATTTCACTGGTGTGGTAACCGGTGGCATTGTAATTCCAGCTGGATAGCCCGGCTTCGACCTGATATTCGTCGGCACTTGCCGGAGCGGCGACCGAAAGTAGTATGAACGAGGCGGAAAGGATGTTCTTTGCATTCATTTGAATCATCTCGATTGATTTCATTAATTTCGTCCCTGTGGTGGCTACGATGCCTGATACCTGATTGCAAAGCAGTTTTTCGCGAACAGCGCACGCAAGTCACAAAAAAGCAAAGAGCCCAGTCCGAAAACTGGGCTCTTTGTTTGCAACTTTGGTGCTGATGGGCGGAATCGAACCGTCGACCTACTGATTACGAATTATGGTTTCACAAACTTAAGTAATTGTTTTTAAAAGTTTTTATTAGATAGTAGTAAAGTAAGTAGTATAGTTATATTTACCTCTACAGCAACTTTTCTTGGACATTCAAATCGCAAATTTTGATGCCATTACGAACAAAATCGATACGGATCTCCACACTGCTTGCCTTATATTTTCCCACTCATACCATCCCACCTCCTTCAACTGCCTGCGAGGTGGCGACATGAACGACAACACATCTTCCCTGACGCAACTGCACAAATTGATTCGGTCTCTGCGAAAGCAGGAGATTGAACAGATTCAGCAGATGCATGGCGAAGCACTCAAACAGATTGCGAGCATCGCACGAGACAACAACCTGTCTCTAGAACACATTCAGATTGCAATGTCGGTTCGAGTCCCTAAAGAAGAACGACCACAACGAGTTCCCAGGAAGAACAAGAAGAAGCAGGAAGATGCCGTAATAGATACATCAATATACGAAGCGACAGTGCAGTGAAAAGAAACCCGCCTAGTGCGGGTTTTGTTTTGGTCTTTTCAGTTTCGTTTAACTGACCAATTGTTTAATCTTTTTTCGTTATCCGAGACTGAAAAAGTAAATTTGTTTGAATCATATTTGCTTGAACCTCGTTGATATGCCCATGTCTCGCATATCCAAGTATGTCCCGTTGCACCACCGCATACAGCAGTATCGACCTCGTTTGGAGACCCGAATATTTCCTTAACTTCATTTGCAGACATGCCGATACGTAAACGGTCAATGTTCTGTTCAGTGAATGCCGATGGTTTTATTAGGGAAGCAGTCTCAGCACAACCAGCGAAGGAAATTATTAGACTCAAAGCAGAGACGAGATGTAATATTTTTATTGCAATGTTTTGACGAGTGCGAAGCACCTGCATTGAAAAATCAATCACATCTCTCTCCTTGGTACGAAATCTCGTTTGTCATTTAAGAAAAATATTGTCGCATCTGATGCTGCATTAAACATTGATACAGGTATCTGTACACCCTGTACAGTTTTCAAACACGTGCTTGCCAACCTGACCTCGGTCAGTACCCTCCAAATCATCGTTCTTATATCTGGGAGGGTTTCTTCATGTCCACAGTCTACGGTTACGTCAGAGTTTCGTCTATCGCCCAGGTAGACGGAGAGTCTCTAGACACTCAATCACGACAGATTCAGTCCTACTCAGTTTCCAAAGGTTGGGAAGTGTCTACGGGGCACATCTTCGTAGAGGCAGGGGTGAGTGGGGGAACTGACTTTCAAGACCGTCCGCAGGGGCAAAACCTATTGTCGGTTTTGCAATCAGGGGACACGGTCATTTTCACGAAACTTGACCGGGCATTCCGTAATGTCAGAAATGCATTTAATACACTTCACGACCTCAAGGAACGAGGCGTCAGTGTTCATTTTCTTGACCTGGGTGGTGAGGTGACGGGCAACGGTGTCGGTGCAATCGTCTTTGCCGTCATGTCCAGTTTTGCGTCCTTTGAACGTGAACGTATTGCGACTCGAATCCGTGAAGTCAAGCAGATGCAGAAAGCACAGGGGAAATTCGTTGGTGGTCGGCGTGCATTCGGTTACGATGTTATAGATGGTATAAAGGTTACAAAGACAGATGAGCAGAACGTCATCTCTGAAATGCGGTTGATGAAGTTATCTGGTTCAAGTCTTAGGGACATTCAGAATTGGTTGCAAATAGCAAAAGGACTACAGTTCTCTAGGATGGGCATTCGGGAAATTCTGAATCGCCAACAAAATGTAAGCACTTAAGTCACAAGAAAATTATGAAGAAATCAATTTTTCTGATGATGTTTTGCTTGGCAATGACTAATGCTGTTGCGGGGACGTTCCAAATAGATGGTACTTTTGACGGGTGCGAGTTCGGAAAAGTCTATCCGTTAATTGGTGGCGGGATTCTCGAATGTCACGAATATAATTATTTTTACGAATATTCTCCTGAAGTCAGGACTGATGGTAGAGAGGTAATCACGATTGGTAGCAATAAAATTTCTGGAACAATTTTAGACGGATCGGTAATTAAAACTAAGGTGCGAGAAGCGTTCGAAGGGTGTGAATTCGATAAAAAAATATTCTTCGATAACAATCTCGTCTTTGTATGCAGAACATATAGTTATTCATACTCATACAGACCGGATGTGGTCATAGTTTCGGTATCTGGCAGGTCCCCACAGGTATACATTGGTGGGAAAAAGTACGATGGCAATCTCTACCGAAGATAGTCATTGCCTCTTCACCACGGTCACCACGTAGTCTCCACCTTTGCTCATGAACTTATCTAGTTCTGACCGCATCTTCTTTTGAGCATCCTTATCCAATGAACTGACGGTGGCAACCATGAGTTCGTTCGGTCTAGCGGCATCAATCATCTTCTTCAGAGCAGACTTGTCTACTGTCATCGTTGTCCTCCATCAATGTTTCTAGTTGGTATCTTTCATACGTGAGGACGAACTTTGAGACAGTCATGTCGTATGAATTGAAGTAGTGGTAGATGAAGTCCTGCATATCTCCCACATCGGATAAGACTTCCGTCTCGGAATGACTGTCTTTGGTCAGTGCTTCAAGATACGAAAGTCTCCGCATCAATACCAATGCTTCCCTAGAGAGTTGTCTTGGCAATTTATTGATGAATTGCATCTTAGACCTCGCACATCTCGTCCAACACGGCGGTAATGCCTCGTGTCTCGATGTCAGACAGGTGCCGTTCTAATGCATCTCTTGCCAGAGTAGACATGGGTATCTTTGTCTTGCTGGAGACTTCGGTGAACCTCTGGTGCAAAGATTGATTGATGCGAATTGGTATTTGAACTCTAGGTTCATCTTCCACGTTTCTTGATTGCATATTGTTTCCTCCTATCTGAATCACACGCTAAGACTTGGTCATGCGTGGTCACTTGCGAACAGTTATGGAAAACTATTCTGATGGAGGTATTTATGCCAGCAGAGTGTCTATGGTCACTCGTGATGTTAAAAATATTCATTGATTAACCATTCTGTTTCCAAAAACATCCTTAGCAGTGTTTGGAAATTGTCTGTACATCGTTTTCGATTTTTCATCTGAGTGCTTCGTATGTTTTGTCGCACGATGCTTCACATGGGTTCTATACGTCTTGTCTGGAAAAGATAAGAAATCATGATACTTTCTCAACATCTTTGAAGAGTACAAAACCCTCATCGGTGAGCATGGTTTCAAATCTGAAGTCATGATTGGAGAGTCAGAACTTCCTACGACAGGAAATGTATTCTCACCGATGTATTGATTCATGAAATTTTCATGAATTGGAAGTACGGCAATGATTGCGTGGTGATGTAAGCGTTCCGTTTCACCGATATTTGTAAATTTCCCGTGGTGGTGTTCATCAAGAAATGCCAGAACTTTTGGTTGAACTTCTCTGTGACACATGAAGTGATAATTTTTCGTTCCTAGCAATGATGGAAGAAGATATCTGGTATAGAACCAAATGAACTTTCTATCTGTTTTGCTTGAATCTTCGTCAAATCTCAAATTCGGTTTGTAGGTCAAGGATAAGTGGTAAAGAATTCGACCTTCTTCATGCTGAAGTTTGTATAGGAAGTCGGCAAGACTGATGCGGAGATTGTCTTGGTAGGACAGGTGAGAGGTTCCATTTCCTTTGGTTAGGTAGGAAATCCAGTTCTCGTGCTGTACTTCATATGGGGTATTGATTTCAGAGATTGCTTGGGATTGCTCAATATCGTTCATAGAATGCTTTCCGGAATAGGTTTATCAATTGAATCAGGAAACCGACTCAACGCTAAAAATTTCAGTCTGGTGAATTTCGATTAAACAGACCTACTAACTATTTATGCATCCAGTTGATTTCATTTGTCGAAAATAGTGGCAAACACGTCTAAGTGCATCATGTTTACCAATTTGGTTTAGGAATCCTCAAATGGTATTCTGAAAGTTCCAACGTGGAACTTTTGGAGGCGGGAATGACGGATGTGGTCAAAATTGCAAATGCGGAACTTTTGCCACCTTTGAACAAGGTGGTCTCAGAAGCAATCAATGAGATTCGATCCGCATCCTCCGAAGCGTCCGTAGCGATCCTGAGACTTGCCCAGACACTTTATAAGTGGAGCGTCAAAAAAGAATGGGAAGTGATTGAGGACATCCTGGACAAAGAAAAAATTATCCATTCGTCCGTGCGAAAGAGACTGGTAAGTATTGGGTCAAATGCCGTTCTGATGAAAGAACAGCACTGGAGTAGGTTACCTCACGGGTATCACCACCTGTATCCACTTACCCAGATAGATGAACCTCGGTTGGAAAAATTGATTGAATCCGAAAAGATTCATAGTGGTATGACCGTCAATGAATCCAATGAACTGAAGAACAAATTCCGTAAAAAGAAAGCACCAGCACCAAGACAGTCAAAATACCTTTATTTCACAATAAAAATCAAAGTCTCATCTGAGGTTAAAAGTGTTCAGTCAGCAATCAAGTCTCACTTCAACGATATGAAGCGTACTGTTAAGGAATATGACTCAGAGGCAGTCGTGGTGATGAACTAACGATGAGAACTAGCACGGTAAAAAATCCTCATTCCGCCATCGGTTCATCTGTCCTCTTTGCTGACGGTTCTGTGGTGGTCTTTGGGGATCCACCTCATGATGATTTGATTGTGGAGCAACGCAACGTCAAATCTTCAACACCGACCTTGCACAGAGAAGGAATTCTTCAAGATATCGAAGAGTCCGCACTGAACGAACTTATGGGCAAGGTGAGGGCACTTTCTCACTCAGATGCGGTCGCTCAATTCAACTTAAATCTATCTCTTCTGGAGAAAATTAAAGATTCAATAAAGAAGTGGTCATGCACCCACATCAGGGTGTTTACCCATGAAGGGAAGATTCGATTCTTGTTCTTTGATTGCAGGATGGGAGATTTGAAATTTAGAGCAGCAAGAAAAAATTCTCTCGCAGTCCACTATCTCGATTTACAGGTGATTGTGATTGAGGAATTTACTTTCACCTTCAAGGCGAAATCATTCGCAAAAATTCCATTTGATGACTACTTGGTCAGAATTGGCGATAACTCAATTTGCACACTGAAACCAACAAACAAGGACTGCCACTATTTGATGCGTGACCAAGAGATTCATGAACCCATGGTTTATTTTGCTAGTTCTCGTCTGAATTCTGAAATTGTTTTTTCGCCTGCTCCCAATTTCTGAAGGTCGCCAGTTCCTCGTACCACTCGACTGCGCTACCAGCAACAGGGATCATTTTGTCCTTGTAATTTTTGTCGATTCTTCCTTTGGTCAATCTTCGTAAATCAGGACCAAATTGCTTTACAAGACTCTTAGGGGAAGTGGTGGTGTCGGTAGCAAAACCAAATTTCCAATGCTCGGTTAGTGCTTCAATTGAATTGTCGAAAGCAGGAATAAGTTCTTCTTTCTTGATTGCTTTGACAGTTGGATCGTAGTGACTTGCGATGTGCCTCTGGATGTATTCGTCAGTGTTTTTGTAGAGGCGAGAGAAATAGACATTCCGGATATGCTTCGATTTGATTCCCTCAACCAAACCTAAAGTCTTGTAGGCGAATCTCTGCAATTTGTTTTTTGAATCTTTGTGCGTTTGAACGGAATCCCTGAAGAATTGTTCAGGATGACAAATTCGAATCCATTCACGCACCTCATCAAAAACTTTGTCTGTCATCTTGATGGGTACAGTTCCTTCACTTGGTCCCATTTTCTTCCAATATGGTGTCAGTCCATCATATTGCGTCCTACCGTCTCTCCCTGTATCGCCATAGAGCGATGTGGTTGTGACTCCAACTAACTTGTCGCCATAAGTTTTCTCCCATGCATCGGAAACTTCTTTTGACAGGCATAGAAGTGCAAGCAATTTCCCGCCCAAGAAGGCAGATCCAAATGGTTGAGTCGGAACTATCGTTTGACCGTTTGCGGTCAAATTGAATGGATTTCCATCTCGGGTAAATTTGCTAATGTCTGCACCAATTGCTTTGTTTCGAGCAGACAAATCCAGCATATCTGAAGTGATTGAGATAACGCCGAGATACTTCTTTGTTCCTTTGTCTCGCACCAAAAAATTTAACGTGCGTCCTGGGAACCTATCGTATCGAGCACGGGAAACAAGCACTCTCAATACTTCCCAGTGCGTTGATAGTTCATCCGCCGAATCATAAATTTCGGTGTTTGATTCGCCCCAAATGTTCAGCGACTCAACTTCGTAGTGTCCATCAACTAAAATCAGTTCTGGTTGAACTCTTCGGTAATCGGACTTGCCTTGTGGTTTCCAGATGAGTTTTTCCACCCATTTGATTGTTCCTACATCTTGCTTCGGCAACCATTCTTGAAGTTCGTGGTACTTGTGAAAAAGGGTGTTCTCTTTCACATCCATTGACAGTTGTGCTTGAAGGTCTTTCGCCACCAACTCAAACATTTCTTTCTCATACGCTGCCTTTTTCGCACTAGAGAGTGGTTTGGGTTGTGACTTTTTCCATGCGATGAGTTCTGCATCGATGGCGACTTCGGAGACCTTCATTGGAATCTCACTTTTTTCGGTTGTGAACTTTGACCGCAGATTTCATCACTGCGGATGACAACCCGAATGTTCCAAAGTCATCCAGTTGGATTTCCTCGCCGGCACGAAGTCGTTCTGACATAACTTGAATCATCACATCGACCATCACATCGAGGTCTTTCAGTGTGTATTTTTGTTCAGTACGGTCATGGATTGCACGAATGAGTTCGGTTTTGTTCATTCACTTCGCTTTTTCTTCAATTTTTGAAATGCAAAATTCCACCAAATTTTTGGTCTCAGCAATCAATTTTTCTTGAAGGACGTTCTTCCCATACCACCCAAGAAAGTTTTGACTACAAAAATTAAACTCCCCCATCATTACCTTTTGAGTTCCCGGAATATCGCTAAAAATCAATTTATAAAATTGAATTTGCAATGTTGAGGCACAAATATTTTTTTCAATCGGAATGGAATATGAATTTACGTACAAACTCAGTTCAGCGTTTCTATTGTTGGTCATTGATATTTGGTTATACCTAAGAACCGACTCTGCTGCTGATTTCAATATCCGGTTTGATACTCTGCAGTCTTCGTTATTTTTATCATCCTGCTCCGAAAAAACGTATACATCAGACAAAACCCCGGCAGTCGATGTATTCATCCAGAGAATCAAAATGAATACGAAAAAACTTTTCAAATCTTTCATCATTCTCTCCTTTCGCTGAATAAAAAATTGAATTCATTTTCTTTTTCTTGTTGATTGCAATTTAGCGACATTCATCTCTGGTTGAAGATGACGTGCATAGAATCTCTCTAACATTTCTACTGATGTTCTTGCATTTTTTGCCAATGTTAATGAGTCTATTTTGTCGCCCAGTGTCAATCTAAACATTATCGCCGTATGCCTCAACGAATAGAGAGTTCGCGGTTCGCCAGATGGTGAGGTCTTTAAGTCCGACCTATCTAAGACAACTTCAAATTGCCGTCTCATTGTTTGCAATGCGTAGTCTCGATTCGTTCCAGTTCTAGAGTTCTTTTTCTTCGAGTCTTCGCCTTTCAAGTGCGGAAAGAACACAAAGTCATCTTTCTTACAACCTCTTCTTTGTGACTTTTGAAGAGCAAGCAAGTCTTCATAAATCCCCACTGCCGCTTCCATCGTGACAATTGGTGAGTTTTCGGTTTTTGATGTTTCTGGTTGGATCCGAAGATACCGATTGTCGCCATTCACAACCTGGATATTCCTGTGCCTCAGTTCTTTTAAATCGCTGGGGCGCAAAAATGAATTGACCATGAATGTAATCAACAAACTCAGTTCTTTTGTGATTACATGACCACGAACATTTACACCTTCCTTAACCAACGATTCCGTGGTTCGTTTCAGATTTTCATATTCATCGATACTGAACCAACCCCTTGGCGAATCATTCAGTCTAACTTTCGGGAATTCTGGGACATCTGTGATAGCACCTTCTCGTCGTGCAATTTTAAGTATCTTATGTAATAAATTTAGATGGTTTTTTATTGATGAAGGACTGAGACTTCGAGATGCCAACTGGTCGATGAATTGATTGATATGTTTGTATGTAATTTCGGAAATTTTGAAATCTCTGAAATACGGCAGAATGTCATGATTCAATTTCTGCCTGTCATTCACATTCATCAAAGAGTTTCGTTCACCTCTTTTAATTAACTGCTCTTGCTCCACAAGGAGTTCTTGTGCAAATCGTTCGAAACTTGCGCTATGACCAACAGGCAAAAGATTTCGCTCACGAAGAAGAATGTCTTCATAAAATTTCTTAGCAAAACCAACTGCCTCAGTCTTGTTTTCAGTCTTGGTGGATTTTTTGACGATTTTTTTGCCGGTGTAATACCGACACCACCAGTACTTTGACGCTGGAACTTTGAAGAGGACTAATTTGTCAGGATATCCGCCACCAATAGTGGTGATGGAATCTGAGATGGGAACCGTTCGATGTTTAACGGTTTGTGGTCGTGATGGTGATGAAGTCTTTGATGCGGAAGACTTCTTCGATGAAGTGACCTTCATTCTGCCTCCGTCTTGGGGAACTGCTCCCGACAGAGACAATTGTAGTATAGGGGGAACTATACTACTACCATCCCCAATGAATTCTCGTAAATTCATGAATTCATTGGGGAAATTGGTGCTGATGGGCGGAATCGAACCGTCGACCTACTGATTACGAATCAGTTGCTCTACCAACTGAGCTACATCAGCGAAGCGTCGTATTCTAGCAAAATTCGATGCCAGACAGGCAAATTCGCTCCG
>JACCDY010619654.1_pt1 | contig 15317 bp, 14 predicted proteins | sample 7446391 | NCBI WGS metagenome assembly JACCDY01 (sample SAMN15323451, study PRJNA562643) | freshwater metagenome | isolation source: river surface water | place: USA:Blue River Watershed | collected 2017-08-18 | reverse complement strand
GGCCTGAACCAGCGCAGCCCGCTGTACGCCGGCATCATGGCCATCTGCATGTTCTCGCTGGCCGGCGTGCCGCCGCTGGTGGGCTTCTACGCCAAGCTGGCGGTGCTGCAGTCGCTGGTGGCGGCGGGCACGGCCTTCCACATCGGCCTGGCGGTGTTTGCCGTCATGGCGTCCCTGGTCGGCGCCTTCTACTACCTGCGCGTGGTCAAGGTCATGTACTTCGACGCGCCCATCACCGCCACCACCGTGTCGGCCCCCAAGGATGTTCGCGCGGTGCTGTCCGTCAACGGCGCGCTGGTGCTGGCCCTGGGCATCGTCCCGGGCGGCTTGATGGCGCTGTGCGCGGACGCCGTCGTCAAGACGCTGGCGCCCTGAGCGCCGGCTGAACAGGCGAGGGCAGGGCGATGTCGCTCACCGCATCGGTCTGGTTCGTCATCCTGTTGGCGCTGGCGGCGGCGAACCTTCCGTTCCTGACCGTGCGGCTGTTTGGCGTGTTGCCGCTGAAGTCGCCCAAGTCGCTGGCGCTGCGCCTGCTGGAGTTGCTGGTGCTGTACGCCCTGGTGGGCGGCGCCGGCCTGCTGCTGGAGCAGCGCGCCGGGCAGATCGCACCCCAGGGCTGGGAGTTCTACGCGGTGACGCTGTCGCTGTTCGTCACGCTGGCGTTTCCCGGCTTCGTGTGGCGGTACCTGTACAAGCACCGCTGAACCTCGGCGCTCCGCGCGAGCGCCTGCCCAGCCTGACCTCCCGGAGGGTGACATGGCCCACGATCCCCACCTGACTGAAGAAACCATCGCCCGCGAGGAACTGCTTCGCGGGCGTTTCTTGCATGTGGTGCGCGATACCGTGCGCCTGCCCGATGGCGCGACCTCGCACCGCGAATTCGTGCTGCATCCCGGCGCGGTGGTGGTGGTGGCCTTGCTCGATGACGGCCAGGTCGTCGTGGAGCGGCAGTACCGCCATCCGGTGGGCCAGGTGTTCATCGAGTTTCCTGCCGGCAAGATCGACCCGGGCGAGGACCGCCTGGCCTGCGCGCAGCGCGAGTTGCTGGAGGAGACGGGCTACACCGCCCGCGAGTGGGCCCATGCGGGGGTGATGCACCCGTGCATCGGCTACTCCGACGAATTCATCGACATCTGGTTCGCGCGCGGGCTCACGCGCGGTGAGCGCCAGCTCGATGCCGAGGAGTTCCTGGAGGTGATCACCGCCACGCCGCAGCAGCTGATGGACTGGGTGCGTGACGGGGCGCTGACGGATGGCAAGACCATGTCCTGCATGGTCTGGCTGAACAACGTCCTCAATGGGCAGTGGGTCTTGGACTGGAAGGCACAATCCGACTCATGAAGGTACTGGACCTGCAATGTCCCGCCAGCCATGTGTTCGAGGGCTGGTTTGCCTCGGAAGATGATTTCCAGGGGCAGCTGCAGCGCGGGCTGGTCGAATGCCCGGTGTGCGGTGACACCCACATCACCAAGAAACTGAGCGCGCCCCGCTTGAACCTGGGGGCGGCGCAGCCGGCGGTGGCCACCCCGGCGCCGGCCGCGAATGCGGGCAAGCGCGATGTCACCAACATGCCCGGCTCCCCCGAGGCGGCCTTGCAGGCGGCCTGGATGCAGGCCGTGCGCCATGTGATGGCGAACACCGAGGACGTGGGTGAGCGGTTTGCCGAGGAGGCCCGCAAGATCCATTACGGTGAAACCGAGGAACGCGGCATCCGCGGCCAGGCCTCCCGCGAGGAGACCGAGGCGCTGCTGGAGGAGGGCATCGGCGTGATGCCGCTGCCGATGCCCAAGGGCCTCAAGGGCCCGCTGCAGTAGGCCGCGCCGCGCGGCAAGGACCGGCAGCGTGGTGAACGCATGAAGGTGATCCGGACGCCACGCCTGCTCCTGCGCCCGGCGACGGCGGGCGATGCTGATTTCCTGGTCGTTCTTATGAACGATCCGTCCTACCTGCACTTCATCGGGGACCGCGGTGTCCGCACAGCGGCGGATGCGCGCGACTACCTGGCCAGCGCGTTGGTCTACCGCTACGAGCAGGGACTGGGGTTGCATGTGGTCGAGACCTTGGTGGGCGGGCAGCCCGTGGGGATCTGCGGCCTCGTCCAGCGGCCCGACCTCGCGTCGCCCGACCTGGGTTACGCGCTCCTGCCGGGCCAGGTGGGCCGGGGGTATGCCGTCGAGGCCGCCCGTGCCACGCTCGATCACGCGTTCAACGATCTGGCGCTGCCCTGCGTACTGGCCATCACGCGGCCCGATAACCTGCGCTCGCGACAGGTGCTCCAGTCGCTGGGGATGCAGCTGGACGACCTGCCGGCGCCAGGTTACGAGGACCGCTGCGTCTACAGGAAGAAACGGTCGATCACGCGGGACTGAGCCTCGCTGGTTCGCACGCTGGCGGGCGAGTGAGCGCCGCGCCGGGTTGCTCACGCAGACTGTGGGCGAGGCATATGATTCGTCCCCGCGGCATCGACTTCCCATCCGCCAGCATGTTGTTCCTGAACCCTCACGCCGTTCACGCGCCATACCCCAGCGACCTGGCGGCCGTCATGAACCGTGCGCGCGCGCAGGAAAGCCGCGAATGGCTCGCCGCCTGGCCCGGTATCGCGCGCACGGCCACGCCGCTGTACGACCTGCCCGATGCGGCAGCCCGCCTCGGCGTCGCCCGCTTCAGCGTGAAGGACGAGTCCGCGCGTTCGCCCCTGGGCAGCTTCAAGGCCCTGGGTGCGCCCATCGCGCTGGTGCGGCAGGTGTTGCGGCTGCACCCGCAGTTCGAGCCGGCGGCCATCCTGGCCGGACGTTACGCCCCCGATCTGGCGGACTACACCGTGATCAGCGCCACCGATGGCAACCACGGCCGCGGCCTGGCCGCTGCCGCCCGCGACGCCGGCTGCCGCTGCGTCATCGTGCTGCATGCGCAGGTGAGCGAGGAGCGCGAGCAGGCCATCGCCGCCCACGGGGCGCAGATCGTGCGCATCACGGGCAACTACGACGAGTCGGTGCAGGAGGCGGCGCGCCTGGCGGCGGCGAAAGGCTGGCAGGTGGTCTCGGATACCTCCTACGAGGGCTATGAGGAGATCCCCCGTGACGTGATGCAGGGCTACAGCACGATCGCCGCGGAAATCATCGAGCAGACCGGCGGCGCAGCCGGCGAGGCAGGCGCCTTCACCCATGTCTTCCTCCAGGGCGGCGTGGGCGGCATGGCGGCGGGGCTGGCGAGCTGGTTCTGGGAGTACCACGGCACGCAGCGTCCCCGCTTCATCGTGGTGGAGCCGGCCCAGGCGGACTGCCTGCTGCAAAGCGCGGTCCAGGGCCGGGCGGCGCGGGCCACGGGCTCGGTCGATTCCGTGATGGCAGGCCTGGCCTGTGGCGAGACCTCGCCCCTGGCCTGGCGCTTCCTCCAGCCCTGTGTCGATGCTTTCATGACGGTGGAGGACGAGGCGGCGGTGCAGGCCATGCGGGTGCTGGCGCGTGGCAGTGAACGGGACATCCCGCTCGTCGCGGGCGAGTCCGGCGTGGCCGGGCTGGCGGCGCTGGACAGCCTGCGGGCCGACCCGCAGATGTCCGCGCAGGCCGGGCTGGACCGGGATTCGCGCGTGCTGATCGTCAGCACCGAGGGCGCGACGGCGCCTTCGGTGTACGAGCAGCTGGTCGGGGAGAGCGCCGATGCCGTGCTGCGGCGGCAACGGGCCTGGCTGCCTCTCGAAAGGTGTCAGTCGCTTGACGCCACGTGACGGATGCGCTGAACCGGCAGGGGCATGCGGTCACTCTCCTTCATGCAATCCGCGACCCGCGCATTCCCCTACACCTCATCCGCCACCTCGTCATCGCTGTCGTCCTCGAACGTCGACTCCCAGCCCCCGGTGACGCCCGGCCGCTATGGCATCGAGGACTTCAAGGCCTACGGCCAGTCGCTGCACGGTCAGATGAGCGACCCCTCGTTCCTGAAAGGGGGCGCCCGGCTGAAGCTCCTGGGCCTGGTGAGCACGCTCACCGGACATGTGCCCCACCAGCACGAATCCGAGATCGCCGACGACTTGCTGGCCTGCATCCACGAGTCGACGCTGGACCTGCGCCGCCTGAACCCGAAACGGATCGCCTGCGCGTACACGCTGCCAGCGGCCACCTGGGCCATGCTGGACCGATTGGCGCCGGGCGGCATCCACACCGTGCAGATGCCGCCTGCCGCCTCGGCCGGGGACTTGCCCGTGCTGGCGCGGGCCCTGTCCGGGCTGCAGGACCTGCGCCAGCTGGACCTGCCTGTGCCGCGGGCGGGTGAGCGGCTGGACCTGTCCCAACTGCGGCTGGGGTACCCCGATTCCTTCCACCTGCACCTGGCGGTCACCCGAGACGCCGACTGGCTGGTCAAGGCGCCCCAGCACTCGCACGTGCATGCCCGTGGCGCCGATGCCGTGGCCTTCGATCCGAATCGTTCGCTGGTGGTCTATGCCGATGCCGCCGGCGCGCTGACCGGCGAGCACCACCCGCTCGGAGATACGGTCCGCTTGCGTACGCCGCCCGCGCTGCTCGAACACAAGCCATCCCGTGACGGCCTCCAGCCGCCAGGGTACTGGAACCACCTGTCGATCTCCACCAACGGCAGGGCGTTCTTCCAGGACGATCCCGATGCGCCGATCGAGGTGACAGACAACCGCATCGTCTGCCGGCACATCACGATCTGGGTGCTGGAGCAGTGGCGCCGGCTGGAAGCCGACGCCACGAAGTCCGGGTCCTTGCCGCAAGTTTATGAGCGGCTGGCGACGCCCGACAGCGTGCGCGCGCATGTGCTGCCCTGGACCGAGCGGATGTACACGCAGACCTGGGCCCAGCGGCCCGTCGCCCTCTTCACGTCCGCCGGCTTCGGCGCAGCCTTGCGCAGCCAGTTCGACCAGATGACGGCAGGTGCCTACCGGCGGTTCATGGTCAGCACCACGACCCACGCAGTGGCGCTGCAGTTGCATGTCAAGCCGCTGGGGGCTCCGGGACGCAAGGCCCAGGATCGGTTCGTGATCACCGGTTTCGACCCGAACACCTCGGTCGTGGACCGTTCCCTCGCGCTGCCGACGCCTGCCGATTTCGAACGTCTCCCGTTCAGTGAGTGGGCCTGGAAGGACTGGGATACCCGGGATCGCCAGGACGACCCTTCCCTGGAGCCGGTCGTCCGGCTGTGGGAGTACCCCGGCATCGACGGGGCTCCGGCACCGCGCCGCGCGCAGGATGTCGAGCTGCATGGCATCACGGAAGACGACCTGCGTTCCCCCGGCATGCTGCACTCGTTGCTGACCGCAGGCGTCGCCGCGCTGATACCGCGCTGGGTGAATGCCGTCGTGCGTAATTGGGAAGCCGCCTCCCTGCCCCTGGCAGGCATGATGGCGTGCTACCTGCGGGGCATTTCGGCCCACGGCAACGGCATCGCCGAGCGGCGGCAGGAGGAAATGGCGGCGCTCCTGGGCAGCTTGATGGCCATCGACCCGGCCCGCTTGCATCGGCAGCACCTTCCCCTGGCGATCAATCCGGTGAAGACGCGCCACGACCCGAACCGGACCGTCCTCGATTGGGCGCTGTATAGGCACCCCTGGTATCTCGGGCTGTACGCGCGTACCGTGCTGGGGCCGGCAGGCCAGCACCTGGACCCGGCCACCCGCCTGGCCCTGATGGAGCACAAGCGTTGCGACACGGGCACCTGGCTGGCCGACATGGTCCAAACCATCGGCTTGGATGAACCGGCAGGCCGCCAGGCCGAGCGCGCGCAGGCCTTGGAGGAGATGCTGCAGGCCACCCTCGGCGCGCCACACCTGCCGGTGCAGGAGCGGTTGGCGCTCCTGAACGGGACGGGTCGCCACGGCGAGGCCTGGCTGACGCCTTTCACGCAGGCGCTGGGTCGGGGACAGGTCCTGCCGGCGGCGATCCTGCTGTGCCAGCTGTACGAACACGGCACGGGCGTGGTCCGCAACCCGGCTGCCGTGCAGGGGCTGCCGGTGGACGGTGTGCTCACCGCCTTGTACCGGACGGGGTCCGTGCTGGCGCTCCAGTGGGCCGACCGGCTGGCGGCGCATCGCGACCGGGCGGAGGCCGCCGAGCTGGCGAAGGGCCCGGTGCGACGCCTGGGCGTGAGCTTCCAGCCCCTGACCGTTGCCGAGGTGCTGCGCGACCCGTTGCAAGCGGCGGCGTTGCTGCGTGACCTGCCGTGGCTGATGAGCACCCACGAGTCGGCGCACCTGGATCCGCGCAGCCGCAATGGCAGGCCCTTGTTTCATGCCCTCGTGGAGGCTGCGGCGCAGGCGTCACCGGCATCGCCCGAGGCGGCGGACGCGATCTACCACCTGGTGCACGAACTGGCCTGGCGCCGCATCGGCTTGACCAAGCTGATGCCTGAATCCGTGCCACTGGCCGGCGCGTACGGCCGATTCCCGGGCGGCGTTGGCACGGCGGCGCAGGCCGCACTGCGTGTGGATCCGCGCACCGGGCAGCCGGTGGCCCGGGATGCGGCGGCGGCCATGGTGTGCGCCGTGCTCGATGCCGCGATGGGCGGCAATCCCCCGGCATCGCGCCACTGGGTGGCCGACCGCCTGCTGGCGGACCTGGGGTTGACCGACCGCCTGGAGGACGTGCTGGGTCGGCGTCCCGCCGGCTGGCCCGGGGACCGGCTGCACTGGTCCGAGCGCATCCTCCTGGCCACGTCGCGGCCGGATGCCCACCCTGGCGCCGCCGAGCGGCTGGTGCGGCGCGCCGGCGAACCGGACCTGCAACTGGGCTTCAAGGTGCCCAAGGGCGATGCAGCTTCCCTGGAGGCCCTGCGCAGGAGCCTGCGCAACGCGGGCCGCCTGCAATGGCGCGGCGAACCGGTTTCCCGGGAGATGGCGGGCCTGATGCGCCGCCTGGAGGTCGTGGGGCATGACATCAACCCCGCGCTGGTGGTGTGCCGTGTGCGCAAGGCGCCCGATGCGGCGGTCGACCCGCTGCGCCTGTGGCGGGTCTGGGGCCGCAGCCGCCTGGCCACGGTCCGTCGCGACGAACGCGAGGGGGTCTACCTGTTGCCCCTGGACGGCTTCAAGGCCCTGGCGCGCCAGCCGGCCGCCAGTCTGGCGCGGGAGGATGCCGCGCAGTTCGAGACCAAGGCAAAGCCGACCTGGCCGGGCCCGGCCCAGCCACTGCGAGGGCGCGCCATCGTGGTCCACGCCGCGCCCTCGCGTGCGCACGCGCCCGTGATGTCGGCATCCGCGGTCACGCTGGCGGGCGCTTCCGCGTCACTGCGCCAGGCCTGCCTGCAGGCGCACCTGCACCCCGTGGGCGATGACCCCGCGCGCGCCGGGCATGTGCTGTGCGTGGCGGATGCGGCCATCGGCGCGCTGGTCAAGTTCCGCGTGGCCACGCCCGCCGATGCGAAGCCGGCGCAGGCGAGGGGGGTGTTCTACTCCGCTCCCGCGACGCAGCTGGAGGTGGTACAGCTGGCGCGGTGAAGGGCCCGTTCAGGGCAAGGCCTTGATCCAGGCCAGGATCGGGTCCTGCGCGACCCGTGGCGTGTCGAGGTGGCCACCCGACACTTCCAGGTACTTCGACGCCGGGTTCGCGGGCAGCTTGTCGACGTAGTAGCCACGCACCCACTGGAACAGCGGGTCCTTTTCGCCGATCACCGTGAGAACAGGCACGCTGGCGGGGATGCGGGGCGCGGTGACGCCCATGTCGGCGTCTGACTCCGGGTCGAAATAGGACAGGAAGTTGCGCGCGGTGGCGACCACGGTCTGCTGGCGCCCCTGGTTGATGTCGTTGAATCGGTCGGACTCGTCACCCTTGCCCGCAGCCACCTTGGCCCGGGCGTCGTCGATGCTCTCACGCACCGGCTTGAGGTGGGGGAAGTTGTAGTACCCGCGGGGAATGTGGCCCGGCGCCAGCAGGACGAGCGCGGACACGTCACCGCCCCGCGCGGCATGGCTCATGGCCGCCGGCACGCCCAGGCTGTGGCCTACCAGCACGATCTTCTGCGCGCCCTTGTCCCGCAGGGCCTTCACGTGCGTGGCGATCTCGGCCATGGCCTTGTCCCAGTGCCCGTCGAGGTAGCGGGTGCGGGACCAGGGCATGTCGGGCAACAGGACGTCGTGGCCTTGCCGCTCGAGCGCGCTCTTCAGGGGCAGGAAGTTCGGGTCCTGGGCATTACCCGGGTTCTTGCCGTGCAGCATCAGCACGCCGACCTTCGCAGGGGATTGCGCGCCGCCTGGCAAGGCGCCGAGCAGGCCGAGGCCGCCAAGGGCGAATGCGCGCCGGTTGATCATAGGCTTCATCGGTGACCTTTGAACGGGAGGTGACAGCATACCTTCGCGGGGCGGGGCGGCGCGGCCGAGCCGCCCCGGCGCCCGCCGACGCTCAATCCCCGTTGGCGAACCCGGCAAGCTGGTTCGATGCCAGGGTGACCAGGCCGCTGGCGGCCGGGACCGACCGGGCCAGCGCGCGCGCCACTGCCTGCGCGTGCACGGGCCGGTAGGCGCCGGGAAACAGGGGGGCCAGGCAACGCGCGACGGGAATGGCAAGGCGCTCGCCGGCGCGGGGGGGCTGCTGCAGGCCCTCGCGGCTGTCCAGCAGCAGGGAGGGGCGGGCGATCACCAGGGCCTCCAGGGGGAGGGCCCGCAGGGCCTCCTCCAGCTCGCCCTTGACCCGGTTGTAGAACAGGATGGAGTTCGGGTTGGCGCCTGCGGCGCTGACCAGGCCGATGCGTCGCCCGCCCGCGGCGATGGCCGCGCGAGCGACGGCGAGGTTGGCCTCCAGGTCCACGGCGCGGAACGCGGCCTGGCTGCCCGCGACCTTGATCGTGGTGCCCAGTGCAAGGTAGGCCTCGTCGACCGGGGGCAGGGCGGGCAAGCGGGTGAAGTCGATCCGGTGGACCTGGAGCTTGGGGGCCTGGACGCCCAAGGGGCGGCGCGTCAGCGCATGCACCTGGGAAACGGCGGGATCTGCAAGCAGGGCCTGCAGCAGCCAGCTGCCAACCAGTCCTGTTGCGCCGGCGATGAGCACCCGCCGACCCTTGGCAGATGGACTGGGCGCGTGGCCCACGGCCTCATCGACGCCCCCCATCGGGGACGGCGGCCGGTCAGACGCGCAGGCGCCTGCCTCGTGGGTCACTGCATCGCAGTTCATGGCGTGTGTCTCTTTCATGTTCCGGCAACCGATGGCCGCCTCACGTCCTGGCCGCTTCGGCATGCAGCCACGTGAGAAAGGCTTCCACCGCCGGCCGCTTGGCATGGCGTTCGGGGTAAACGGCAAAGTGCGCCTTCACCCGGATCGCCTTGTCCAGGCCAAACACCGGCTTGAGCTTGCCCTCGGCCAGGTGACCGCCCGCGTTCACCACGCTTTCCAGCGCGACGCCCAATCCTTGCGTGGCTGCATCCAATGACATCTGCGCCCGGTCGAAGCGCACCGGAAAGCGCTCGGGGGCGTGCAGCTTCGTGAAGCGGCCGAACCAGTCGGACCACTGGACCACGCTCACGTTGCTCTGGATCAGGGGAACTTCCAGCAATTGCTCCACGCGCTTGAGCTTGTGCTCCCTGATGAAGGCCGGACTGGCCAGGGGAACGATGGATTCCTCGAACAGCGGCTCGACGATCAGGTCCCCCCACTGCGGTACGCCATAACGGATGTCGATGTCCGCCTGACCCAGCGCGAAGTCACTGGGCGTGTGGGCCGCCGACAAGTTCAGCGAAATATCCGGGTAGGCCAGGGCGAAACGCCGCAGCCGTGGCATCAGCCACAGGGACGCGATGCTGGGGGCGGAATGCACGTACAGGCTGTTGCGGACCCCCTGGCGCAGGTCATCGGTCGCCGCGGCGATGGCGGACAGCGCCGCGCCGACCCGCAGCAGGTAGTGCTCGCCCGCCGGGCTCAGGCGCACACCATGCGCACTGCGCTCGAACAGCCGCAGGTCCAGCTGCGACTCCAGCCGCGCGATCTGGTGGCTGATGGCGGAGGCCGTGAGGTGCAGTTCCGCCGCGGCCAGCGCAAAGCTGCGGCGGCGCGCCACGGCCTCGAAGGCCTGCAGGCTGGCAATGGGGGGCAAGGCGGGCATCGGGTCAACCCTGTGGTCAGATGACAGATTGTCATCTTAGGCTGAAAACACATCGCTCGTCCTAATCCAAGGGGTTGCCGATCATTCGGCCCACGTCACCGGGCCGACCCGGTTTCCACCTGAATCCCGATTGGAGACAAGACAGATGCTTCTCAAAGACAAAGTGGCCGTGATCACCGGCGGCGCCGGCATCAATGGCCTGGGCTTCGCCACCGCGCGCCAGATGGCGGCGCAGGGCGCCCGCGTGGTCATCATGGACCTGGAGCGCGCCGACCCGGCGGGCGCCGCCGCCCGCCTGGGCGAGGGCCACCTGGGCCTGGTGGGCGACGTGACCGACAAGGCCGCCTGCGAGGCCGCCGCGGCCGCGGTGCTCAAGGCCTTCGGCCGCATCGACATCCTGGTGAACAACGCCGGCATCACCCAGCCCGTGAAGACGCTGGAGATCACCGGCGCCGACTACGACCGCATCCTGGACGTGAGCCTGCGCGGCACGCTGTACATGTCCCAGGCCGTGCTGCCCGCCATGCGCCAGCAAAAGGGCGGCTCCATCGTCTGCATTTCCTCGGTCTCCGCCCAGCGTGGCGGCGGCATCTTCGGTGGCCCGCACTACTCGGCAGCCAAGGCCGGTGTGCTGGGCCTGGCCCGCGCCATGGCCCGCGAGTTCGGCATCGAGGGCATCCGCATCAACTGCATCACGCCCGGCCTGATCGAGACCGACATCACGCAAGGCAAACTCAGCCCCGAGCGCAAGAAGGACATCGAGGACACCATCCCCCTGGCCCGCCTGGGCCACGCCGACGACGTGGCCGGCGCCTGCGTGTTCCTCGGCAGCGACCTTTCCGCCTACTGCACCGGCATCACCCTGGACGTGAACGGCGGCATGCTGATTCACTGACCCCTGCAACCCTCGATCCCCCTTAAAACGACGGAGACAAACCACCATGCAACGCAAGACCTTCACCCGCACCCTGCTGGCCGCCGCGGCCATCGCCATCCTGCCCCTGGCCGCCCAGGCCCAGGCCGTCAAGCTCACGCTGGGCCACGGCGCCGCGCCGGGCAACCCGCGCCATGAGGCCTCGGTCAAGTTTGCCGAAGTGCTCAAGGCCAAGACCGGTGGCCGCATCGAGGTCCAGGTGGCCCCGTCCGCCCAGCTCGGCGACGACGCCGCCATGGTGACGGCGCTGCGCACCGGCGCGCTGGATATGTCCGCCAACTCCCAGGGCGCGGTGGCCAACGCCGTGCCGGAGTACAACGCCTTTGGCATGCCCTTCCTGTTTGCCACGCCCGCCGCCGCCTTCAAGCTGCTGGACGGCCCCCTGGGCAAGGAACTGGGCGAGCGCTCCGCCGAGAAGGGCATGGTCCTCCTGGGCGCCTGGGACAACGGCATCCGCCACATGACCAACAGCAAGCGCCTGATCGCCAAGGTGGACGACATGAAGGGCCTGAAGATGCGCGTGCCGCCTGACGCCACGCTGGTGGACATCATGAAGTCCGTGGGCGCCGAGGCCCAGCAGATCCGATTCGCCGAGCTGTACGTCGCGCTGCAGCAGGGTGTGGTGGACGGCCAGGAGAACCCCCTGGTCAACATCCACGCCAGCAAGCTGTACGAGGTGCAGAAGCACCTGGCCCTGACCAGCCACCAGTTCCAGATGACGCCCCTGCTGATGAGCAAGCGTACCTGGGACCGCCTGTCCGATGCCGACAAGAAGGCCGTGCAGGAGGCCGCCGCCGAGGCGACCGCGCTGCAGCGCAAGATGTCGCAGGAGGCCGACGACAAGCTGCTGGCGGACCTGAAGTCCAAGGGCGTGCAGGTCACCACCCCGGACCGTGCCGGCTTCGAGAAGGCCACCGCTGACGTGGACGACAAGTGGATGGCCAGCAACATCGGCCCGTACGTCAAGAAGGTCATCGCCGCTGCGCGCGCCAAGTAAGGCCGACCCGCATCGCCCGGCGCCCGCCGCGCGGGGCGATGCTCATTTTCCCGGAGTCATTCCCATGCAAACCGCCGAATCCAGCGTGATCGAGCGCGGCGTGGCCGGCCTGTGCCGTGTCGTGCTGTGGCTGTCCACCTCGGTGATCTTCGTGATCCTGGTCGCCAACACGGCCCTGCGCTACGCCACCGGCTCCAGCCTGCAGTGGGCCAACGAGGTCCCCGAGCTGCTGTTCCCGTGGCTGGTGATGGCGGGTGTGGTGCTGGCTTCCCTGCAAGGTGCGCACATTGCCACCACCTTCCTCATGGAGGCGGTGAAGGCCGGCACGCGGCGCATCGTCGCCATCATCAGCTGGCTCGTGGTCGCTGGCCTGTACGCCACGCTGGCCATCGCCACCCTCCGCATGCTGGAGGTGGTCCACGACGAGAAGTCCCCCATCCTGCAATTGCCTGGCTCCATCACCTATGCCTGCGTGATGGGCGGCATGGCGCTGCTGTCCGTGTTGGCACTTCAGTCGGCCTGGCGGGCCTGGCGTACCCCGGCCCAGGCGGCCGCAGTGACCGACGGCCACGTGCCGACCGCGCACTGGTGATGCACCGCCTCACGAAAGAAATGCCATGAGCGCACTGATCCTCTTCGTTTTCCTGGGTGCGGCGGTGATCGCCATGCCCATCGCGCATGCGCTGCTGACGGCGGCCATGACGGCCGCTGCTGTCTCGGACAAGGTGCCGCTGGACCTGCTGGTGCAGCAGATGGTGGCGCAGGTGCAGAGCTTTCCGCTGATTGCCATTCCCTTCTTCATGCTGACCTGCACGCTCATGATGGGCGGCAGACTCGGCGAGGCGCTGGGGGGCGTGCTGTCCACCCTGATCGGCCGCTTCCATGGCGGACCGGCGCAGGTGGGCGTGCTGTCGTCCACGTTGTTCGGCGGCGTGTCGGGTTCGGCGGTGGCGGATGCTTCGGCCATCGGCTCGCTGCTGATCCCCTGGCACAAGCGGCTGGGATATCCCGCCGCCTTCTCCGCCGCCACGCTGGCGTCGGCGGCGACCATCGACATCCTGATCCCGCCGTCGATCCCGATGATCCTGTTCGCCCTGAGCTCGAACGCCTCGATCGCCGAGCTGTTCGTCGCCGGCGTCCTGCCCGGCATCCTGATGTGCGGCGGCTTCATGGCGGCGTGCTGGTGGGTCGGCCGGCGCCGCAACTTTCCCCGCGACCTCACGCCGTTCGACCGGGCGGCGTTCCTGAAGCACCTGGCGTATGCATCGCCGGCCGTGCTGCTGCCGGTCCTGATCATCATCTTCCTGCGCTTCGGCATCGCCACGCCCACCGAGGTGGCCGTGCTGTCCACGCTGTATGCCGGCCTGGTGTCCGCCGTGATCTACCGGGACCTGGGCTGGAAGCGCCTGAACGACGCCATCGTCCACGCGGGCCTGGCCACGGGCGTGGTGCTGCTGGTGATCATGACCTCGGCCGCCATCGGCTGGCTGCTGACCTTCGACCAGATGCCCCAGGGCGTGAGCCAGTGGGTGCAGGCCAACGTGCAGTCCAAGTGGCTAGTGATCCTGCTGATGAACCTGCTGATGCTGTTCCTGGGCATGTTCATCGACCTCCCCGCCGCCGTGCTGCTGCTGACGCCGGTGTTCGTGCCCCTGGCGCAGTCCATCGGCATGGACATGACCCAGCTGGGAATCATGATGGTCGTGAACCTGGCCATCGGCCTGTACACGCCGCCGGTGGGTACCACCCTGTTCATCACCAGCGCGCTGGCCAAGGTCAAGGTCGGCCAGACCGTGCGCGAGCTGGGTCCTTTCTACCTCGTGGCCTTCGGCGTCCTCGCCCTCGTGTCCTACGTGCCGGCCAGCATCCTGCGCTGACGGCCGCACATCCATCCAACTTCCAGGAGTCCCTCCATGAATCAATCGACCGCGACGCTGCAGGCCTTGGCCAGCGCCGCCTGGCGAATCCGTCGCCTGGCGGTGCGCATGGGCGAGGTCCAGGGCCAGGGCTATGTCGGCCAGGCCCTGGGCTGGTCCGACGTGCTGGCGGCGGCCTACTGCCACGCCATGAACCTGCGCCCGCAGGACCCCGAGTGGGAGGGGCGCGACCGCTTCCTCCTTTCGCACGGCCACTACGCCATCGCCCACTACGCGGCGCTGATCGAGGCGGGCATCATCCCCGAGTCCGAACTGGAGACCTATGGCAGCGACGACAGCCGCCTGCCCATGTCCGGCATGGCCACCTACACCCCCGGCATGGAGATCTCCGGCGGCTCGCTGGGCCAGGGCCTGCCGATCGCGGTGGGCATCGCCCTGGGCCTGCGTCACCAGCAGAACCCGGCCTTCGTCTACAACTCCATGTCCGATGGCGAGCTGGACGAAGGTTCGACCTGGGAGGCCGCCATGTCCGCCGCCCATCACGGCCTGGGCAATCTGGTGTGCATCGTCGATATCAACAACCAGCAGGCCGACGGGCCCTCCACAAAAGTCATGGGCTTCGAACCCCTGGCCGACAAGTGGGCGGCCTTTGGCTGGCACGTGCAGCGCGTGGACGGCAATCATTTGCCCGCGGTGCTGCGCGCCTTCGACACCGCGCGCCAGTTGCCCGACGCCAAACCCCGCGTGATCCTGTGCGACACCCTCATGGGCAAGGGCGTGCCCTTTCTGGAGGCGCGCGAGAAGAACCACTTCATCCGCGTGGATCCGCCTGAGTGGCAACAGGCGCTGGACGTGCTGGACGCCCAGCGTCCCTGAGGGAGACCGAGATGAACGCTGTGACCGACAAGAAACCCCGGCTGACGACCTCGGCCATGATCGCCTCGATCGCCTCCGAGGGGCAGCGGGTGAAGGCCGCGCCTTTCGGCAAGGCGCTGGTGGAATACGCCGCCACGCATCCCAAGGTGGTGGGCCTGTCTGCCGACCTGGCCAAGTACACCGACCTGCACCTTTTTGCGCAGGCCTACCCCGAGCGCTTCTACCAGATGGGGATGGCCGAACAGCTTCTCATGGGCGCCGCGGGCGGCATGGCCAAGACGGGCCTGGTGCCTTTTGCAACGACGTACGCCGTGTTCGGCACACGCCGGGCGTACGACTTCATCCACCAGGTGATCGCCGAGGAGAACCTCAACGTCAAGATCTGCTGCGCGCTCCCGGGCCTGACCACCGGCTACGGTCCCAGCCACCAGGCGACAGAAGATTTGGCCATGATGCGCGGCATCCCGGGCCTGACCATCGTCGATCCGTGTGACGCGCTGGACATCGAGCAGGCCGTGCCGCAGATCGCGGCGCACAAAGGCCCGGTCTACATGCGCCTGCTGCGTGGCAACGTGCCGCTGGTCCT
>JACCDY010704263.1_pt1 | contig 15326 bp, 34 predicted proteins | sample 7446391 | NCBI WGS metagenome assembly JACCDY01 (sample SAMN15323451, study PRJNA562643) | freshwater metagenome | isolation source: river surface water | place: USA:Blue River Watershed | collected 2017-08-18 | reverse complement strand
CTAAAATTATCCGTATTAGATTAACTTTAGATAATAAATCCTTAACCAATATAGCCGAAAAATACGGTATTAACCCTGATTTTTTAATTAGTCTTAAAAGTGACCAGTTAAAATACATTTGGATTCAGTTAGGTGAAGAAGTGTGTGTATGTGAATCATTTACTGATAACCCAGAAGATGTTAACTTTAATGAGCAATACTTACCTATGACTCTTAAAGAAAAAAAGGCTATCTTGGCTAAAGAGTGTGAAAAGACTCCTAAATCAAAACCTCAACCTAAAGAAGTAGTGGTTGAAAAAGCAACTACTAAGTCTAAAACAAAACAACTTGACTTAGATAGTATTTTAGATAAGATTTCTGCCAGTGGTATGCAATCTTTAACTGTAGAAGAAAAAGAATTCTTAAACAATATTAGTAAAAGTTAATGAAATATGATTTTATAGAAATTGGCACTTCTGATTTTAATACATTAATAGGTTCAACAAAAGGTAAAATTGGTATTTCAATAGAGCCATTAGAATTCTATTTAAATAACCTACCTGATAATGACTCTGTTATAAAATTAAACTGCGCTATTACTGATTTTGATGGAGTTACTGATGTATATTGGATTAATCCAAAAGATATAAAAGATAATAACTTACCTCAATGGCTAAGAGGATGTAATTCTATAATAAACCCTCACCCAACTGCTCTTAAAATATTAAATGATAATGGTCTTTACCATTTATATAAAAAGTCTAAATGTAGATGTTTTACTTGGCAAAGCATTGTTAATTTATATGATGTAAAATACATTGACTTTCTTAAAATTGATACAGAAGGACATGACTATGTTATTATTAATAGTATATTACAATTAAATAACCCACTTCCCAAAAGAATACAATTCGAGAATAATGAATTAACTACTAAATTAAATATTGAAAAAACTTTATTTAATTTAAAATTATCAGGATATTCTGTAGTAAGCATAGACAATGAAAATATAATCGTAGAAAGATAAAATGACTTATCAAGAAAAATTAGATAAATTCTTAGCAAAGAACGCTAGAGAAATTTTTAACTCTAAAACAGAGTTTACTGAACTACCATTAGAAATGAGAATGGGTAGTTCAACACACCATCCCGATAGAAAAGGCGGCATGTCTACCAGTGATATTGTATTGTGGGTAAAGTTTTTAGACTCTGATTGGTTTAGACCTTATGGTAGTTTTAATATGTCACAAATAAAAGCCATGTGTGATATCTGTAAAAATGATAATCAAATTATTTCTTTAATGGAATTATTAGCAGCTCAAAAATGATAAACCTAGACTTAAAAGGTCGAAGACCTGATGAATTAGCCGATAAAGAAACCTGTGAAGAAATTCTTCTTGAATTAAAAGACACCGGTTTTTTTGATATAAGATGGATTAATCTTAATGGTGGCGGTTTTCGTGCCAATAATAAAGCATTTGAAAACTGGGTAGAACGTGGTCAAGTAGTTATGTATGAACTTGATGAAACTACACTACCTAAAGTATGCACCGATTCATTTGCTGAATACAGTATTAAGATTAAAGAAAAACGGTATGATATCTTTAGACATCCTATAAGACTTAATGTAGAGTATAAAGCTAATGGTGATTACCGATCAAATCAAAGAAGTGAAAGGTTTAAAGAAATTAATCAAATATCTGATGATGTTTATCAAAGATTAAAAGATTATATTGGACCAGATATTATTCAAGACCAGTTTCTTTATACTAACTTTCAAATAGACTTTATGTTATCTTCTATTAAAGTATCTTAAATCAATTTGTTGAATTAGGATCTGGTGGAAATTGTCTTTTCCATAAACAATTAGAAGCATCTAATCCCCAATTGTAATAGAAATCATATCTATCTACAAACCCATCAGGATTAGTTATACCACCAACACCATCATCTTTGAACATCCATTTAGCTACATCTGCATCAAACTCAGTCCAATCATTTAAGAAGTTATCTCTACCTTCTACAATTAAAAACTCACTGAAGTAAGCACCATTCGGACAACTTTGTTTAATATCTTCACCATCTACACCTTGTGCAAATCTACAATTGATTGCCATAACTGGTTCATTAATATAAATATAAGCTGGTTTAATAGCAACTAACTGACTAATATAATCATTGGCGTTTTTAGCTATTTGATTTCCATCATAATCCAATACAGGCGCATTAATATCTTCAAAAAAGTATCTACTATCTTCATAACCATCACAACCCCAATTACACTGATTACAAGGACTCTTCTGTGGTTGTTCACCAAACCAAAAAGCTATCTTCCATCTATCATAAGGAAAACAACTTTTTAAGGCTAATTTTTTTGATTCCTTTTGAACCATAACTTGAGCTTGTTGATAACCAACTCCACCATATACAAAATCAAAAGTATCAAAATCTGATACCTTTACTACATTACTTCCATAAGTGAATGTTTTACCCCAATTACCCTGAGGGTCAGAAATAATGATGGCTATTTGATTCTCAATTTCAGTAAGAGTAAGTGAATATCTTTCAATAAACTCCGATATAGTCTTGTTGAGGTCTGGATAATTACCTATGTTGTCATGTATATCTTGTATGATGGCTCCTAATATCCAAGCAATAAATTCTTTACCTTGTAAAGTTTCTACAGTAGTAATGAGGTTAAAAGCTGACCAAAAAAGGTCTGATAAAAAGCTTTGACCAACATCTTTGTTATCAGATTGTTGTAATCTAAGATAGATATCGGGTATATCAATACCCATTTGATTTTTTAAGTCTTCAATAAATTGACGAAGTGTTTGAAAGTTTTTAACTACTTTGATTGTATCTTTTAACATAAGTAAAAATTATTTTTATCCTGTTTATATATTACTGTGTAAATCCTACCAAAACTTTAGTGACAAAATTAATACAACTGGTATTATATAATATGAAAGATAAATTAAAAGAGATTTTATTCTCACTTACCATCGGCGTTGTTTTAATCCTATTAAGTATTCTTATGTTAGTTGGATTCTTATTATTATCACTTTACATCAGCCTTGACTTATTCCCAATTATGTTAGTTTTAATAATGGGTGTTTTAGGTTACTTTCTTGGTAACCAAATCTACAAAGAATGGAAAAAGTAAATTAGTTTACTTGAATAGTAAAGTGAATTATATTACCTGATTCTAACTCTTCTACTGACCAAGTTAAACTACCTGTTTTCTTTTGTATACTTAAAAGGCCGATTCCTGCACCACCTTTTTCAGTAAACTCTTCATTTCTTAACTTAAACTTGATTTCATCAGATACTTGTTCTGAGGTTAAATTAGATATACCACTTAACCTACCCAATAACATAATTAAATTATAATCTTCTATAAAGTTACCTGATTTAATTATGTAACTTATTTCATCTTTAAGTAAAGTAAAATAAGAATGGTTATTACCTAACTTATCTTTATCTGAGTGGTGTATAATATTTTGTATTATCTCAACAGAGGTAAAGGCTAACTTTTTCTTTAGATTATTAACCTCATCTAATGAATCTATGAATTCTATTACACCCTCTACACCAGAAAGGTCTGATATATGGTATAATAAACTTTCCATATACTATATATTATTATTCTAATAAAGAATTCGCTAGGCTTTTAACACAAGAGTGATAATCTGAAATATGAATATCTTTATTATTTAATTTTGAGATATCAATTAAACCATTATTGTCTTTATAATTTTCAGTCCAATCTAAATACTCAATATCTTTATTTTTCCAAAAGTAATCAAAGATATCCCAACAAAGCTTTCTTTCTTTTTCAGTTCCTAAAACTAAATCTTCTGATAAAAAGTTATCTGCTATTGGTGGGTTTGGAGCCATTATAATTATTCTATTATTATAAGTTTCTTTAATTTTTATAATAGCCTTATAATAATCTTCCATTAAATCTAAACAAACTCTTACTAAATTTAATGATTTATCTAAACAGTATTTATGTATAGCATGTCTAAAATCAATCTCACCTAAATAAAATACCAAACAGTCTTCGGGTTTAATACAATGAACATTAACAAAAGATAAATAATCACCTTTTATAAATCTATTTAAAGATAGTGAAGTTAAACTAACTCTCATAGTATCATATCCAGATATATTTGTAGGATTATAATTATACCCTCCAAAAGATTCCCAAGCATGTGAATCACCAAATATCCAAACTGTTTTATTTTCTTTATTATAAGAAAAGTTATTTTTGAATAATTGGTCATGTAAAATAACACCATTATCTAAATCTTCTACTAATAGCCTAAACCCAAATTTAAAGTTTGGTTTCTCATCATTAGCAAAGGCATCTACATTAAAACCAACCCAATTAAAGTTATTTACTTTAGCATAAACATCTATTGATCCAGGTATGTATTGAATATTAAAAAAAGGATCATAAATACTAAATCTAACATTTACAAAATCAACATCAACATTCTCAATGATATAATCAACTCTAAAATTAGAAGTTTCAATAATTCTTTTAATGTCTAATACTGTTATTCTAAAACTCATCTATACAGACTATACTTTAGTAATTATATCAAACAACTTTATTTTTGTTTGTTTATGACAGAAATACTCTCATTTTTTTGTATTATCTAAATTAAAGTCTTACCTTTACACCCAAAACTACTTTAATTTGAATAATTTAAAAACTCTTATCATTGGTATCATATTTGGTACTTTTGCTCAAATAGCCACCTTTTTCCAACTACAAGGTCAATTAAAATACCAATGGTTAAAAGACCACTATTGGTTAACCGTATTAATGGGTATACCTATCTCAATGTTATTTATGTTCTCAGTAAAGAATATGGTCACTGCATTTGATGGTCAAATGTGGCCATCCAGACTGATAGGTTTTAGTATAGGAGCAATTGTATTTACCATTTTCTCTTGGTGGATATTTAAAGAACCAATAACCGTTAAAACAGGAGTTTGTTTACTTTTAGCGGTTGGTATATTAACCATACAATTATTTTGGAAATAAATCTTTTTTCCTTATTTTTGTAATAAACCCACTTTATGAAAAGAATAATTGAAAAGTTTAATAAATCATTTGAACAAGACTTTGCACCACTTGAACCAGCCGGTGTGATATTCCTTTGTGTAGTCTTTGCACTCTTTCTTATCATTATCTTTTCTTAAAACTTATTATATATGACAACTGAACAATTAGCAACTAAAATCTACCAACACATCTTATCCTTACCAACCTCAGCAGAACATTGGGATAAATGGGATGATAAACGTGAGATTGAAAACATTGTTAGACTAATTGATAATCATAAACCCCAAATAGTAAAAGAACTACCCAAGTTTAAGGATGAATGGGGTAATACTGATTGGAGAGATACCGGAGAAATGAAAGGATAAAACTTAAAAGATTAAAAATGAAAGATAAATTTAAAGAAGTAAGTCTGAATATATTCAGAATGGCCTTAGTAGCCGGTATTGTTTACCTTATGTCAATAGATAAAGACGGGTGGGGTTGGTTAGTCTTTATTCTTTTTTGCACCCTATAAACAGAAAAATGAACAAATTTCTGTTAAATAAACCCACCATATTAAAATTTATTGTATCTTTGTAATTAGTATTAACAATTTAACCCAAAAAACAAAATGGCAACATCACAGAAAAATTTAGGCAAAGTAGTAGGTCAAGTTCAAGGCTACCGTATCCGTCAAGTCTCTAAGACATCACAAGTAAAAGGTAAGACTGTTACCACAGCTCAACAAATTGGTATATTCAAAGGAAAAACTATGGTAGAGTCTGGGTTCAAAACTAAAGAGTCAGCAATCACCAGAGCCAAACAAATGATTGGCTAATCAAATAATATATTAAAGACAAGCCTATAGGGAGAAATTCTTATAGGCTTTTTTTTATGCCATAAAATGTGGATAACTAAATTTTATTTTGTCAGAAAGTCAGTGTAAATGGCTTAGAAAAAAGTGGCCTCGGCAAACTCAATAGGTGTACGGCTTTTGAGAGACCTTGTATATACACAGGAGTACTGAACTGACAGTTTTGACAGAGACCGACAAGTGTGTATAGATTTAACACATTTTTTGACAGAAATTTGTTCATTTTTCTGTCACCTTTCTTTAGAGTTTAAAATTTTTTTGATTTTACTATTTCTGAATTCAATTAAAAATTCTTCCCAGAGTGAGTAATTCATCCTAATAGTTTCACTATTTACCTCTAAGTAAATATCTTTTTGTAATCTATCTGTTATACCAATTACACCAATTTCACATTTAATTTTTATCTGACCAGATTCCCACCACCTCTTTAGATTGTCAAATCCAATCCTTTCTGTACCATAAGGAGTATTAACTAAATATTCTTTCATACCACCTCCTACTTAATATCTTTCCAATCTTCTTATCTCTTGCCTTTACCCTATTTCTTTCAATACAACCATCACATAGTACTTTACTATCTGTTTCAAAACCTAAACTGGCATCCACCAACATTATCTCACTGCATTTCCAACAAGATATAGGTATAACATTAGGATAGTTATTTCCCGTTTGCATCTTTATCTGAAATAATAAGTTCGCCTACAGTATTTTCTTGAACTATCTTTTTAAGTTCTTCTATAGTATGCCACACTATACTCTTTTCTGAATTAGGATTCCATTCGCCTTCTACTAAGTAAGTAACAATAGTATTATCTTCTAAGGTTAGGAATCCGTGAGCAAAGTGATTAGGTATGAGTAGAGCGTTATCACTATTAAGAGTATAGTAATAAAGTTCGCCGGTATTTAGATCATAGATAAAGTCTATGATGCTTCCTTTTATTACTTTGATGTATTTAGTTTGAGGTGGATTAGTTTGATAGTGCATACCTCTAAATGTTCCCTCTTTATCATTGGTTGATATTGAACATTGTGTCCAGTTAATATCTTCTATATCTAATGGTATGGGTGTATAAGACCCTCTATTATCTGGATATGATTTGTGTTGAATAAGTATTGGTTCTTTCATATTAAGATAGTGTATTGGTGATGGTAAGTCAGAGTAGTAACACCAGTCTTTGTCATATGGTTTGTTTATAGGTGTTTCCATTCTTTCCAGTTATCAAAGTCTTTGAGTTCTTCTAACTTAAGTTGTAGGTCTATTAATAGGTTATCTCTTCTTCTTTTAAATTTAGTTAATAGGAATTGGTCATCTTTAATAGTTTCTATTTCTCTATTAATTCTAATTAGTTCTAAGACTATATCTTCTGGTTTTTGAAATATGTTATTCATAGTAGTCATCATTATCAAATGGTTTTTGGTCCCATTCATCTCTTTCTGTCCATTTATCTATATCGGGTAGTATTATATAGATAAACATTTTATTATGTTCTTTAATTAGACGAAGTTCACCGTGGTAGTTATATTGGTCAATAGCTTTTTGTTTCCAATAATCATATACTTTATCGAAGTTCTTATTAACTACTGATGTTTTTTCCCATCCTATTTTTCTTAATCTAATATCAGACATTTGTTATTATATGCAGTGGTCTATAATAGGTTGATTATTAGTATTCTTATAATCTGTTTGAAATATAATAGAGTTATGGTGTTGGTGTGTTACTTCACCTGTTACTGTATCTTTTCTTGTTGTATGCCAGTTAGGTATATTAATAGTTAGTGTAGTTCCGTCATTATAGGTTACTTTAACATGATGACTATTAATTTCTAATTGTTTGATATTTTCTAATGGGTAGGTCATAGTATATTATTTAGTTTGATATTTCTTTTTGATATAATCCAGTTTTGTATTTGTTCTATTAATATTTTATTTATATCTGCTGCTTCTGATTTTATACTTAGTTCTATTTCTGTTTCATCAAAGGTATCTTTGATTTTATAGGTAATAGATTGAGTGGGTACCATTAGTTGTAGTTGTTCTGTTGTATGAATGGTGATGGTAAATCTCTTATTATTAAAGTAAGAGTTTATATAGTTATCAATGGTTGTACCGGCAGGACCTGAGGTGTTATAAGGGTTCATTATCTTTATTTATTACTTGGTTTATTTTATTATCGCGGTTGATTCTTTGTTGTTCGGCATTCCATTCATCTTCATAGTAGATTTTGTTAGCTAAGTCAGATATTTGTTTTACGCATTTATCAGGATGTAGATTACCACCCCATTGATTAGTTGTGATGTGTTTATGGTCTATAGAAGTAAGTATGGCAACGGCAGACATCAGTAGTTGTCCTTCTGGAGTGCTTAGGTTGATATCGGTTAATTTACTGTGGGTTATCATGTAATAGTTTATTTAGTTTTATATCTCTTTGAGTCATTATAGAGTTGTAGTGGTGTAGTACTAGTTCAGTCCAATGTGAATCGGTTTGTGCTACATAGTCAAGTAAGTTATCTTTTGTTAAGTTGAGTTCTACTCCCAGGTATACTATGTGGTTGTTTTGTGATAGGGTTATATCTTTATCTGTTAGAATCATATGCTTTATATTTTGTGGTGGGTTATTTGTTTGGTGGTGGGTTGGAAAATTCCTGGTGAAAAAATTTTTAAACGGAGACTCTAAAGAGTCTAATGGTGGTGGGAAAATTTTTTTAAACTGAGGGGTCGGAAAAATTTTAAAGTCGGAACCGTCTGAATAATAAAAAAGGAAATAAACAATAAAAGAGTAAGAATCATATAATTAATAAATACTTATAAGATTAGAAAAAGTCAAATTAAATTAATATATTTGTGGTATGTTTAAACAATTAATATTTTGGTTATTTCCGCCTAAATTCAAAGTTGGTAGTATTGTTACTTGTCAAGATGAAAGATGTTTAGGAAAGGAGTGCATGGTAGACCGTGTTTATAATAGAGGTAATGATAAAGTTCCTTATCTTAGAATTAAGTTTATTGATGAATTAGGTAGATGGTCTACTATTAATATTAAGTCAATTCAGTGTGAACTTGTAAAAGAGTAAGAAATGACAGTTTATTATTTACAGGTATTAGTTCCTCAATTATCTATTGAATTAGATTCAGATGTTAATTATCATCACCATTATCAGGTTGGTGATGTTATTCAGGTGCATATGTATTCTGATAAAGGACCTAAAGTTTGTTTAGGTGGTGTGTATGAATATGATGCTCAGTTTACTTATCAATGGGATAGTCTTAAATCTAAGAGGTTAACAATTTCTTCTGCTATTACTGGTAAATATTTATCTGATATTACTAATATGGTACATCGTGATGAAAAGTTAAAACAATTAGGAATATGACACGGGAAGATTTATTATCTTTGAAGGCTGGTGAAGTTGTCAAGTTTACCAGAATTGATAAATCGGTAAACCTTTACAGTGAGTATAAGGTAGGTGATGAACTTACTTACTTAGAGTTTAATCAATTTACTAATTATTATAACTTTGTTAGAGTTGATGTTGGACCTCCGGTGATATGTCATTTTGGTTTTGGTATACATTCTTATATTGAAAGAAAAGTGGTTTTAGAAAGACATAATAAATTAAAAGAATTAGGAATATGAATAAAGATGAAATTTTAGATTTATTAAAATCGGTGTTTGTTACTTTTGATATTACGGTTTTAGATAAAGGTACTTGGTATAAAATTAAGATTGATGATGGTTTAGAAGTTTATACTTATAGTGGTCTTCCAAACAATAATAGTATTTGGTATTTTAATTCTTATTATGATGGTCATTCAAAAGAAACACTGATACCGAATATTAATTCAAAAGAGTTTATTCAAGTTTATTATGATATTTACAAAGATTTGGTGATAGCAAAACAGATTTTCAAATCTGTTAGTGATAGGTTACAAACAATTGATGGTCTACAAAATATACGAGATAAAAAAATAGTTAATCTTATTCAAGATGAAAATAGGTGATATAGTTAGAATTAAATCTGAAAATGATATCAGTGGGCTTATACCTGGTAATTGTATTATAGATGATATTAGTAAGCCAAGAACAAGAAGAAAAGTGAGATATCATATTAAGTCTTTAACCGAGGATAAAATGACTTGGGTTTATGAAACTGAGGTAGATATGATTAGTAATTTAAGGAATCAGGTATTAGAAAAATTAGGTATATGAGTTGGGATGGCGTATATGCGGAAGATAGGTATTATCCTAAGTTTGAACCAGGTGATGAAGTTTTTACAACTAAGAGTACTTGGAAAGCCATAACTGCTAATAAACCATATCAGGTTATTAGATGTGAGAATACACATCATGGTTGTGTTTATGTTATCACTGTAATTTGTGATGGTGGTTATGAAAGTAAGTATGCAACTTATCATTTTAAGAAAACTGAAAGACAATTAAGAGAAGATAAACTTAAATCTATATTGATATGTTAGAAAAACTTTTTAATGATATTAGACTTATCTATGAAGGTCTAAATTATAGTGAAAAATTATTGATAAATGATTTAATGATTGTTTCTCAAGATAATTACTACTTACTTTATTATAAACAGGATGATATAACAACTCAAATCAGAATTGAAAAGCATTTTAGTTTAGTTAATATGTGGTCTGATAATAAAGAACTTGATATAACATATTACAATATTCACGTTGAAGTCGGTGGTGAAGTATACTCTATATCTGAAAACTCAATGGTTGAATTAACATATAAGATTATCACACCATTCTTAAGAGATTTGAAATTAGACCAAATAGGATTATGTTAGTAAAGTGTAAGTCAGATAATGATTCGGTAGGTAAGTTGATTGGTTTAACTCCTGATAAATCATATGTAGTTACTGATATTGATAATATAGGATTTAGAATCATTGATAATCAAATGAGAAATTATTGGTACACAAAAGAATTATTTTATCCAATTGATGAAGAGCGAAATAAAAAGATTGAACAATTATGGGATTAGTGCTAAGAAAAGAAACACCAAATATTACAAGGCATAAATTAAAACAAGAGTATAAGAACTTACTTATGTCTTTTGATGCTTTGCCCGGAGTTCATGTCACTAGCTCAAACTTAGATAAGTCATTTGATAGAATAAAAAAAAGTTGGAACGGAATTCTAATATTTCTTCACATTGAAGAGTGTACACAAGAAGGTCTTTTCTTTTTAGCAAGATGTATGGATAGAAGATATTGGGAACATGGTCACAAATGGAGAATTGAACTTGAAGTTGGCGATGTTGAACATATGAATGGTGATAGACCTATAAACTACAATCTATTTAGAGCATTTCAAGAAGGTGATACTGAACAAGTTATTATGGATGAATGTAAATCTTTATTTGATAATATGATGCACCATTTTAATCATGATAACTTTATGACAGGTTACAATATGAATAAAGAAGAATTTCATCTTGTAGATGATGTGGCATTTGATAGAAGAGTTAAACTAAATGATTTAGGAATATGATGGATTTTTTTGATGATATGGATATTTTTATAAAGGATAACTTAGACTGGATATTAGCCGGTGAATATGACCATAAGTTTAGTAAAGAACAATTAGATAAAATGACTGAACTTAGTTTTCTTTATAATCACTTAATTTTTGAGGATAACAAACTTACTTTTGAATACAATAATACCACAATCAATCTTACTAATGTTTATCAGCAGTTTGGTGATCTTGTTGGTTATATGGGTAAAGAAGGTGTTAAGAATATGATTATTAATACTATTATATCACAAGATGTATTTAAGTCAACTTTTAAGTCATTCTTGAGAGATAGAAAAATTAATGGAGTTATAGAGTAATGGAAGATTTAGTAAAAGATTTAGTTACCCGTTGGGAACGTGTAATCACTTCAATTAAGGTAGATGGTTATTCCAGACAAGTAGAATCGGTGAATTATTTCAGAATGAATAAACATTATACGGGTTATCCCCAAATTGAGTTTTGTTATAAAGTCACATTTAATTTTGAAGATAGTATTTCACAATCTATTTACTCTAATACAACAAATCCGTATTCAGATGTTGCTAAAGAAAAATGGCACAAAGAATTAGAAGATAGATTTACTAGAATGTTTTGGAATCCTGCTGATGAAGTTATGCCAACACCTGGTTCTAACTCAGGTGAAACTAAATTTGAAAACAGTAGAGTTGATTATATGACTAATCAAGGTTACCGTTTTATTGTTCAGTTTTACCCAGAGGGATTTATTTCAGAATTAAGAAATGAAAAATTGCAACAGTTATTTAGCTTTTAAATGAATTTTATTGAAATGTTTATATTGTCAATTTTTATTATTGGGATATTTATTTCTACTTATAAGTTTTTTAGGTCTCATCACTTACATGTTAAAAGAATGAGGAATTTAGATGAATGGTCTAAGTTTAATACTCTACTTAGAGAATGGGCGTCTGAAATTGAAGATGTTCAAGTAAGGCATGAGTTTTTACATTTGGTTCAAAGTTATCTTGCAATGCATGATAAAGAAAAATCTGATTGGAATTCCTATATAGACCGTTGGTCAACTGAAAAAGAAAAAGAAAAAGTTTACAAAAAGTGGGGTAAATGGATACCATCACTTACTCAAGAGTTTAGAAGTAAAAGTTTAGATAGTTTACTTAATAACTAATTTAATATTTTCTAAACCACCACCTTGTGTGTAGATTGCTTCTACATAGTCTTTGCCTTTTTCCATTAAACCAACACAGAATTGAAAGAACTGTGGATCGGTTTGTGTTTTAGAATCTATTATTATTTTATCAACAGTTCCTAAGGCAGCGTTTGCCATATTTATTGCTTCAGATCCTAAGTTTGGTAAATCTATTTGACCGTCTCTTAAATCTACAAGATGAGCTATTGCTTTACCTACAATCATAGGGTCTTCGCTACCTCCTGATTTAACTTTATCTAACCAACCAATTGCCATATCAATTCTTTCTACTGGAATTGGTTGACCGGTGGTTGCTGCTTTTGCGGTAGAAGCTGATACAATTAAAATAATAATAATTACAAGTGTGATTACTGTAACTTTCCAAGCTACTGGATGTTTTTCTCTCCAATCTTTTATTTTATTAATTAACCAATTAATAAATGTAGATACTTTATCATAGATAGCTAATCCTATTTGATAGGATTTAATTACAAAAGTGTAGAACATATCTACTATCTTTTCTTTAACTCCTTTTAACCAATCTAATAAACCTTCATTAATTTGACCATCTAAGTAAAGTAAAAACTCAGATTCGGTGATAATACCTTCACAAAAGTCAGATGTTACTTTATCTAACTTGCCTGATTTTAATTCAGTTTTTATTTGTTCAAATGTTTTTAGATATTTCACTTTAGCCTTTTATTTTTTTATAAAGTTCTAAGTAAACTTGCTTAGCGTTTTCCCTTGTTAATTTCTTTAAGAATTCATTTGATTCTTCTGTTGTTAACCATCTTCTGTATTTAGAGGTGTCCATACCTTCTAAAGTAGCATTTTGTTGTAGATAGTATTTAACTGTATCATAAAGACTGTATTTTAAGTTTTGTCTGTAGATAGAATCTAATTTAACATTAAATTTTCTTTGAATTTCTTCAAATGACATTGTTGGATTATTCATTACAGTATCAATTTCATGTCTACTTATTTTGAATATAGAGTAAAGAGGCATTTGAACTCTTTGAATCTTTAAGAACTTATTAGTTTGAAGTTTAATAGGTGTATTTGTTCCAATAACAATACCTTCTATTGGTGAAACTTTATCAACAACAGAAACAAGAATCTCATCAAGTAAGTCACCTATCATATCTTTTAACTTACCAATCTTATAATCATCTTTAGATGTCATTGTGGTAAATTCATTTCTAAGTCCGCCTTCCCATACTTTCTTAAAGTCTTCAAAAGCTTGATTTTTATTAATATTTACTTTGATGTCTTTTTTAGTTAAGAGTTTTACACCGGGATATAATTTCTTTCTTAATTCTTCAGCAACTTCTTCAGTTAATGTGCCTGTGTATTCTATATAAATCTTATCAACATTTTTGTATTGAATATAATCGTGATTAGTTCTTGGGTTTAATATTTCAAATCCCCAAGTTTGGTCTGGTAACTTTGTTGTTTGAAGAATATCTATAAGAGGTCTTGTTATATCAGAACCCCATCTTGAATGTCTTGCATCTCTACCAGATTGAACATCTAATAGTTGATCTTTGGTATTAACTGTGACAAATCCAGATTTTATATTTACAGTAAGGTGTTGACCTGCTATTTTTTCAGTGATATCAATATTACCGGTATTGTAAAGTAATTGGTCTACAAAGTCTACTATATCTTTAGGATTAGCATGTCTAAATCTTTGTGGACTAATATTAGAATTTTCAAAAATTCTTTTAAACTCGTTGAAATTTTTTATATACATACTTTATATATTAAATATTTATTAGTATATTTACAATATGATTACACAACGACAATTTTCAGGTGGTGGTGTTTTACCAATTGTCAACATTATGAAAGATGGTGTTGAAGTACCTTGTTTTGTTGTGTTTAGTTCTAACCGTGGTGTTCTTTCTGATGCTGGTGGTAAAGTAGATCCAGGTGAAAATATTCAGAAAACTTGTACCAGAGAATTTTATGAAGAAAGTTGTAAATTATTTTCAATTGATCATCAGTTAATCACTGACCACAAACATATTGATTTAACTTGTGGTAATACATACTATCGTGTTTATTTTCCACTTATTGACTTTCATGTTGATAAGTCTAACTTTGCTAGTAATAGAGAAGCACTTAAAATGAAAAGAGCTTTCAAGTTTTATCTTGAAAAGAATGAAATGGTTTTTATTCCGGTTGAACATAAGACTTGGAGAGTTGATCCGAAATCTAACAAGATTTATACCATCACTGATGTAGATGGAACAGTTCGCCTTGTTAATCGTAGACTACATAAATTAATTAGACTTTATCGCAAATACAACTTCACTCCAAAGAAATTGACTTTAGAAGAAGTTGTTAAAAATGATATTAAAACATACAAATCTGTATAAAACAAAAAACCCTTTGATTTCTCAGAGGGTTTTTTATGTTATTAGTGATTAAACTTATTAAATTCTGTTAAGTATCTCCACTTTTTAGATTCATTCTTCTCTCCTTCTGGTTTCTCACCTTCTTCCGAGGGTTTACCAGTTTTTTGTTCTAAGTCTTTAACAATAGATTTAGCTGCCTCTACATCTTCTTGATTCTCTGGTTTATCTTCACTTGCTTTACCAGATGAAACTTCTGTAGGTGCTTCTGCAATAACTGGCTTTAATTGGTCTTCAGTTATTGGCTGAACACCAAGTGGTTTTGCTTTTTCAGATGATTCAATATCTTT
>JACCDY010370532.1_pt1 | contig 15333 bp, 9 predicted proteins | sample 7446391 | NCBI WGS metagenome assembly JACCDY01 (sample SAMN15323451, study PRJNA562643) | freshwater metagenome | isolation source: river surface water | place: USA:Blue River Watershed | collected 2017-08-18 | reverse complement strand
CTGACTCAATCATGTCTGAGACCGTCTGAGCCGCAGTCCTTGAACTCGCGGGATACAGAGCTACAGCGTCCTGAGACCTTGAAAGGATTCGGCCCGCAAGATCTCGCAACTTGGCGGCACCCGACATTCTGCTCATGGCTGCTTGCGAGGCGCTGGTAAAGCAGGCCCAGGCCAAACTGGGCTCCATCTCTTCCAGAAGCTGAGACTCTTGCCCGGTCATGAACCAGTGAATCAACGCCTGTTCGGGACTGAGCTCAGGATTTGGTGGCAGCACAGTGAACTCGACAGTATTGCTGCTTTCCATGTCGGGTTGCGAGCCAAAGTCATGAGGAGCCCAGGGGCTGCTCACGGCAACAGTGATGGCTAACTTTCCAGAAGAGCGAAGGTGTTCTGGAATGCCAATCTCGGGCTCCGAAATAGTAATAATTGTTGGCTTTACCCATGGAGCACCGGTTGCAAACATCGCAACCTGAAGCCCTTCCGGAACAACCCCGCCCGGAAATTTGAACTTCAGAGTCGAGAAGTCATCACCCATTTCCACTTCTTGAAAAAGCTTCTTCGGATAACAAGATCCCGCTTGGAGCTCCCTTCCGGTGTCATCGCGAATGATCAGCCTGAATGCTCCGCGTGCGTTTGCTGCATCTCCTAGTTCACGAAGATCGAACTTAAACCAGGGCGAGCTGACTCTGGGTTGAAGTACCTGAGACTCACCCGAGCTCCATCTCGCAATGAGAGCTGCGGTTCGGGCGATTTCGGAGGAAAAGAACAGCTGAAGCTCAGTGAGGTTCTCCACATGAGATTTCGTTGGTTCAATCCACTCTGTGTGCCTCTTTGACCTTAGGTTGAAGAGTTCAAAGAATTCGTATCGCGCTCGAGCGGTGACAGCGATTGGGTTACTTCCAGGGATGGTCAGGCGCTTGAATCTCTCTTTCGGACCCAGCACAACCTTTTCATGAAACCCATTCAAACCTGAAAGCTCAAATAGGCAGGAATCCAGGCCGGTTCCATCGCCTTTGAGCTGTCTTGTCATGCCGTCATAGCTTGATAAGAGTCCGGGAATCACAGTTCGAGTAACAGTCGTTGTTTGGCCGAATCCTCGGGAAATCTGTATTACAAAGGTGCCACTCAGTTCCGACGGTGGATCTGCCTTGACTCGTCCTTGAGTCGCGCTTACCGAGCTAGACCAAAGCAGAGTCCTTGATTCTGATCGAATCTGGTAGGTCCAAGACTCCCCATCCTCGGACAGTGTGCCCAGGTCAAAGACCGGGAATTCTGAGAAGACGGGGGAGTCATCTTGGTCAAACACACCAGGTACCAGTCCGTTATTCGAAACTCTCGGTCTGCGGAAGGCTGATATCGCCCGTCTCAGTGGCCGTGAATTACCTCCAAATGAGATCTCGATTGCCTCCGCCTGAGAGCAATCAATCTCAAGCGAGGACCAGCCAGTCTCAAAGTCAGTACTACCCCATCCGAGAGGCGCGTCAACGCTTCGGTTGGCGTGGAGACCATCAACCTGTATTTCGGGAGCATTCTGACTGTATATGGTTCGGTTTGGGTAGAGCACTCGCACGAGCCCAGGCTCGAGCGGCCCCTTCCCTGGGTTCATTTTTCCTTCTGAGTCAAAAAACATTACTGGCTGATCGTCTGGGAAAAGCGACAAGGCCCACGTTCGCTTTTGCAGGCTGGAATAAGAATCAAGCGATTCTGACTGAACCGTTAGCTGACCCACTGGAGCACTGAGCTCCTGTGACCTTTCTTGACGAGAGACGCCGACTAGCTCTTGAGCTAAGTCAACTGTGTGGATTGTGCCGCCCGCTTCAATCGTCCACCTGACTGGAGATTGTTGGGACTCAGGGAGTGCCGGGAAGACGACCTCCAGCTGATTGTCCATAGAGTAATCCCACCTCAAGTATGGCGCTTTAACTCTCGCTACTGAGCTGCCAGCTCTCCTCAGTCCCGCTCTACCTATTTCATTTACGAGCCTGGATACCTCCGCTATGACGCGCGCCGGTAGCCCCTCTCCAGCGGTCGGATTATCTGGTTCATCCAGGATTTCAACACATCTAGCAACGAAGTCGTCTGCAACGTTTCCGGCTTGATTTATGAAGTGCCAGATGGGTTTGTCCAGAGAAGCGGCCTGGACGCGATCAGGGGCTATTGCCCGGATACCCTCATTGAACGACAGATTGTCAAAATCTGGATTTGATCTGTATTCCCGAATGAGGCGCCGGACGAATTTCTCCTGGCTACTGACCGGAATTCCTGCGTGAAGCAGGATTTCTCCTATTCTGCCCAGAGGGTGTTCAAATCTCTCCAGCCTGAACTTGTTCAGTGCTTGACGATGCAGCCTGGAGATGATTTCTTGTAAACCCTGACTACTTGGCAGATCCAGGCCCTCAAAAATGAAAGGCCACAAGGTCCCCTGTTGCATCTTTGAAGACGCGATGCAGTTGAGCCCCACCAAGAATGATGCTGGCCTATCCCGCAAGATTCTCTCAGTTTGCTTCGTCCGGAAGAACTTGCCAATTTCAGCCAGCCCGTTCAGTGCATCGGCATCGTCATAATCGACCTGTACAACCAGGCTTGAGGAAAACAGCTGGTCAGCCCATTCGCCCTCGAGAGAATCCCGACGTTCAGTTTCTGCGGCAGCTCTCTCTTCGGCGAGTTTGGACTCCTCATCGATTCCCATCGGCAAATCCTGCTAGAGAGTCTCGACGAAGAAGTGGCCTGCGAACCAATCCTTCGATTCAATTTCACCAAAATACTCAGGCCCGTTGTCACCGAAGCAAATTAAATCGCCGTCCCATGTCACGCGAACCAATTCTCCATCTGCGAGATCGAGTCTTGCCCTCTTCAAAGTTGATGCCGTCACATTACCTAGATAGGTTTCGTTTAGAACGGCTCCAGTCTCACCGTCGATTACCTGATCCTGATGCAGTTCATATGACCTTGGCAACAAGAACTTCAGGAATGGGTCCTGGGCTGGTTCCTCTTTTTCACCCCAAAATCCGACGCATCTAAGAACCCCGTGCACATAAGCAGCCACTTGACCAAGTTCGTCTACCCACAACCAGCCAGACTTCAAGAGCAGACGCCAGAGCTTGAGGTAGCGCTCAGATTGAACTGCTGTCAGTTCGGTGGTTACGTTGGCTTGCTTTTGGCTATCGACCAAGATGCCGGATTCGGTGAGTGAAATCTTTCGACTTGGGAGGTCGCCTAGCCATACAGCACCCACCGCTCGCTGAGCTTGCGCCACTTGGGCCTGCGGAGCCGGAGATGGAGTCGGATTAGGTTCGGGATCGACGCGCTCATTGGGCTGATACGTTCCATTTTTTAGCTCTAGGGCGCGCTTACGAACCTTCTCTATGTCGTCCAGCACTTCTAGATTGCATTTGGCAGCTATGAAGTAGCAAAGCTCCATAGCCTTCACTAGTTCATGAACGTTGTGCGGGTTGTAATCGTGATACCAGCGATTGCGAGTCTCAACGAGTTCTTTGGCGTTCTTGAAGAAGTTGTATGCGGTCGTTGGCAGAAATCGCTTGATTATGGAATTTTGGTTGTAGTACGGCTCGTTGATGATCCAGCTGAAATCGTAGGGAGAATAAGATCTCCTGAACGGTCTTCCACTCTGGTGGGCCTCTTGCGCTCTGAGATCCTCCAGTTTCGACAGCCAGTCGTTCCCAGCCAGTTTCGTCATCTCACGATTTATCCTTGTGCCGAGCTCCAGCCCGATCGCTGACAGAGAAGTACCAAAAGCTCCAAGGCAATCTCCAGGTGAGCTGGTTTCCGGCAGGTGAATCTGATAGCCCGCCATGATTAGAGATCAACAACCTTTGATTGCCCGAGACCTTTCATGAGCGCAACCACTCGGGTCAAAGTCCACGGAAGCACGAGTAGATTAGCTTTTTCCGCCGGGATCGAGACAGCGACGCTGTCCTTGAATTTCTTTGCGTTTGGGTTTACCTGCTCCCAGGTTCCAATCTGGAAACCGAGTCCTTCAAGCCATTCATTCGCATCGTCACCGAGAAGCCAACTCAGCTCATCCATCGATACAAAGTTCAACGTCGGATACGATTTTCCACCTGGACGGAGGGCTCTCAAAAGAGCCGCCCAATCTCCGTTGTCCAGTCGCTGGACTGTCATCGCGCCGTTTCTATTGAGGTGATCGTAAAGGGGTGGCGGCGTCGAGATGAAATCCGTGAGCTTCAATAAGGTGTCGTTGGGGCCAAAGTCTCGAAGTTGGACTTCTGCCACCAGCTGGTCTGGTGTTCTGATTGAAGACACAATTGCCGAGCCAGCTTCATTTCCGGTCCCGAAGATTTGACGAGTTTCCCCAGTCAGCTCAACCTCTACACCTGCAACGTTGTACTTCATGCAACCCCCACGATCCATGTCCAGCATAATCAGCCCCGGTGAGATTTTTATTGGCGCAGTCAAAAGCGTTAACTTTGGTGCCCCACTCGCGCCAATCTTCCCAATTCCAGTCCAATACCTTCATCTTTGAGGCGTGAATTCTGATTGCCACCCGAATAGTGTGTTACTTGGGGGTAACAATGAAACTAGTACCAGGCACAAATGCCCTAGTCGTCACGTCAAACACAAAGTCGTACTTGAAGTGGTCTGGGAACAAAGGTTACGAGGACCAGCTTGGCAAGCTCTACGACTTTGACGATGCAGTTCCTTCTTGGCATCGCATACAGCTTGGCTCGCTTCTTTTCATCTCAAGGGATGTGAAAATCGCCGGGCTTGGAGTAGTGCATGGCCTGAGCGCCACACACAAAATCAAGGAACTCTTTTGTTGTCCTAGCTGTGCGAGGCAAACCCTTTCCGAAAGATCAAACGGCACTTTTTCTTGCACGAACTGCAAGCAGGAAGTCAAACCTGAGAACAGATTGATCAAGACTAAGGAAGTGACTCGAGTCCAGGCTGTTTATGAAAAGGCCTGGTTTCCTTCAAAGGCCATCTTCGAAACCGCGGAACTTCAACACCTACTGAAGACGAACGACAGACAAAGTGCTATTCGTGAATTAGAGGAGTCCAAGATCACCATCGCGGTAGCCAAGCTTGGACTGAACATGAAGTTTTTAGAGTTTCCCGCTTCGCCCTAGATTCAGGACTCGAATCGTAAAAATGTCCGAAGCCGGAAGTAGGCTGAGAGATTAGAAATTGGGGTGTGCAGTGAAGATCAAATCAAATCGGGAAATCAGCTGGAATTTGGATACCCAGCATTCCGGATTGACTGGAGTGGCGGTTCATTTTGGTAATGGCCCTCAGCCGATTCAGGTTGCAATTGCGTCTGCAAACTCCACACCCAGTCGTGCCCAGCTCAAGGCTTTGTTCGTCGAACGCAAGGGCAACTTGAACACGTTGGTTGTAGCGGTTGTTGTTGGCGACCAAGTTAGCCTCTTTGGGCCGGATCCTGACACCGAAGTTTTGACTGAGAAAGTGTCAACTGCGGAAGCAATACTGAACTCGATTCTCGAGCAGCCCACCGAAATCTTGGCTTACCAAAGAGCAGTCTCAATCAGGCGTTCGAGGCAGACTACTGAACTAGTTGGGTTCACCAATAGCGGGCTGTTTGCGAGTCACTACATCAGAAGCAGCATCGACCGTCACGCGAAGTGGAAGACCGCCCAAGAGAACTCAACCAGGATTCAGGGTCTTCGCGATAAGCAGTTGATTCAAGCTCTTGGATTTGAAATCACATCTACCCCCTCAAACACCCTTGTATTGAGCGCAAGGGGGCAAGACAAACGAGTAGTTGCAATCCTTCTCGACCAGAACGAAAGCTTTGATTCAAAGAGCATCAGGTTTCAAGCTTCCCCCGTGGAGTGGAGCCTTGCCATTGCTGCTGAAACCGGTGCACCATGGGTAATTGCGATCCGTGATTCACAGCTCCGCCTTTATCCCGCCAAAGATGGTGTTGGAGTTGGGCAGAAGAGCCAAGCAGAGACCTACTTTGAAATTGACTTGCTCACAATCGATGACGACAAGGCAGGCTTGCTGGATCTCATTTTCTCTGCTGAAGCTTTAGCTGAGGGTGGTACAGCAGATGACCTTCTAAAGAACAGCAAGAAGTTTGCTGCTGAGCTTGGAGTTCGACTTCGCGAGCGAGTCTATGAGTCCGTAGTCCCTGACCTTGCAAAAGAAATCGCTAACCAACTTCGTGACAAAGGACATGTGCTTGATTCTGAAGGCCTGCAGCTCTCCTATGAACTAACACTCAGAGTTTTGTTCCGGCTATTGTTTCAGGCTTATGCGGAAGACAGAGGTCTCCTCCCAAGCGGCAGAAACGAAATCTTCGACAGTAATAGCATGAAACATTGGGCCGAGTATCTGTTGGGCCGGGACCCCGATGCTCCATTCGGAGACTCGGCATCCATTTGGTTTGACCTAATGCAGGTATGGGATGCCATCGATCAGGGAAATCCTGACATGCAGATACCTGCTTACAACGGCGGTCTCTTCGGTAGCGATCCCGAACTTCACCCCACTGGCGCTCTGATCAGAACACTTTCCGTCCCAGATCGAGTAATGGGCCCTGCGCTAAGAGCGCTCGTTATAGACGACAATACGGAAGACGGGGTTCCTGGCGCAGTTGACTTCAGATCGCTAAGCGTCCGAGAATTCGGCACCATCTACGAGGGTCTTCTTGAGAGCTCGCTGTCGGTAGCCGAGCAAGATTTGACTGTAGATAAATCCGGTGCTTGGGTTCCGGCGGTAGCAGATGACACGGTGCTGGCAAAAGCCGGAGAAGTTTATTTCCACTCAGCCTCTGGTGAGCGCAAAGCAACTGGCTCCTACTACACGCCATCCTTCATCGTTGATCACCTAATTGAGTGTTCGGTTGAGCCTGCTCTGAACGAGCACTTGGCCAGGGTGAAGGACTTGATTGATGCAGGCGATCAGGCCGCTGCATACAAACTTTTCTTTGACTTCCGAGTCGCAGACTTGGCGATGGGCTCCGCGCATTTCCTCGTCGCAGCAATCGACAAAATCGAGACGGTCATGAGGTCGTTCTTGATCCAGCCCGGCAACAACATAGAAGGTGTGAATGCCGAGCTAATCAGGCTCGAGACTGCAGCCAAAGAGGCCCTTGGAAAGGACGAGGCCGCTTACGCCGAGATCGAGCGCGCAAGCCTTCTGCGTCGACAGATTGCCCGTCGTTGTATCTACGGCTTAGACATCAATTCGATGGCTGTTGAGCTCTCCAGACTTGCAATCTGGATTCACACTTTTGTTCCTGGTTTGCCAATGTCCAGCCTGGAACACAATTTGGTTTGTGCGAACAGCCTGACTGGAATTGCATCAGTTGATGAGGGTTTAGATGCCCTGATTCCAGAGCGAGCAAATGGGCAGTCCACTTTGTTTGACGCTTTGGTAGAGCACTCACTCAATCAGGCCAAGGAGCTTCTGGAAGATGTGGCAAACGCCGACGAGGCTGACAAGTCTCAGGCAAGAGAGGCTGCAGAAGCTCTCCGGAAAGCGAGGGCGGCATCTCTTCTCGCACGGGCAATTTTTGACGTTGCGATTGCGAATCGCTCTGGAGTTGTTTCAAGCGGAGCCGCAATGAGCGAGAGCGACATCTTGACTTTGCATTCGGATCCAATAGTTTCAGCCTTCGTTGACGCGCTGAAACCGGCCCATATGCCCTACCTGTTTCCGGAAGTTTTCCTTCGTGACCACCCTGGTTTTGACGTTTTGGTGGGAAACCCACCATGGGAACGGCCCGTCATGGACAAGGCACGTTTTTGGGCCTCTAAGAATCCCGGCCTACTGTCACTCCCAGTTCAACTTCGTGACCGAAAGATCGAAGAGCTTGAGCAATCGCGACCTTCTGATTTTGATGAATACTCTCGCGCAATTGTTTCCATGGAGGAGACGAGAAAGGTACTGAGAGCTCGTTTTCCACTTGGAGTGGGAGATACAGACCTTTACAAAGCCTTCGGCTGGGTAGCTCTAGAGCTGTTGAGATCGCCCAGAGGGAGACTTGGCTATGTATTGCCGAAGACTGCGTTCTCTGCCGCCGGAGTGGAGGGCTGGAGAAGAGCTTTGCAGCGACACGGCAGTCTCATGGAACTTACCTACATGGTGAATTCGGGCCAGTGGATTTTCAACATTCATCCTCAGTACTCTGTCGCGCTGGTGGTCTATGAGAAAGGCATTGAAGCGGATTTGCACTTTGCCGGCCCCGTTCACTCCCGGGCGGAGTTTGACTTGATTTCAGAAAGTACTCGCGTACATGTGAGTAAAGAGGTTCTGCTCTCCTTTACTGAGGTCGCCTCTATCCCCGCCCTGGCCGATCAGGAAACGGCGGACGTGCTATCTCAGATGCGCCTATCGCCCCGCTTTGGCAGTTTTGATGATAGGGCGTTTAGATCTGTCAGAGAGTTCGACGTAACAATGGACAGAGAACACTTTGACCATGGGCCCGGGGAACCGCGATTCAAAGTCCTTTCTGGGAAATCTTTTAACATTTGGAATCCTGACGCCGGAGAGGTCTTCGCGTATGCGGATCCCGAGATCGTCATGGGTGAGCTCAACCGAAAACTGCAGCGGCAGTTAGGACTCAGGTCGTCGGCTCTTTACGGATTGTCCATGGAGAAAGATCTCAAGGGTATGCATCCCTGCCAGAGGGCAAGAGTTGCCTACCGATCGGTTACTAATCCAACCAATACCCGGACGTTTATTCCAGCGCTACTTCCGCCGAACGTAATCCTGACGCACATCTCGCCATACATATTCACCTTGCCCGGCTCTGAGCGTAAGGAGGCTTACCTACTGGGAGTTATGAGCAGTTTGCCTTTCGACTGGTACGCGAGGAAATTTGTTGAAACGGCTGTAGATGTCCACCTGATCAACGCCTTTCCGGTTCCAAAGAGTATTGACGACACTCTCTGGGAAGAAATTCGAGTGAGATCCGCCCGTCTCGCAGCGACCGATGCTCGCTACCTGGATTGGGCCACAGCCAACGATGTGCAAGTTGGCGACCTCACTGATTTGACTGAGCGAAACCGAACCATCGCAGAACTGGATGGCCTAGTCGCGCTGGCATACGGCCTGAACGAAGCGCAGCTCTCGCACATTTTTGGCTCTTTCCAGCGAGGTTGGAACGACCCTGAAAGGCTCAAAATTGCCATGAACACAATGAGGGGGTGGACTATCAGTGAGTGAACACATACCATCCTTTGCAACCAATCGACCAGCAAAGGGCGAATCAGTTGAGACCGAGGTAAACAGGCTTTTCAGGTTCTTGAGACAGAAACTCAAGGAAACCCCAGAGATTGCTATAGCCACTGCCTATATAAACCCTGCCGGCTTCAACCTTCTTGCGGATGAACTTGAGAAGGCTACTCGCATTCGACTGCTACTTGGCGCAGAGCCAGATCAGCAATTGATTCAAGCCAAAGTGCAAGATGAAAAGGGTGTTGAGAAAAGACTCGCTGATGCTTCTATGTCTCACGAGGAGTGGCTGAGGCGTGAACGCGACCTCACTGGTTTCACGTTGGAGTCACTTGCAGATGCAGAGCGCATGGTTGCTTGGCTTCGTGAAGTTGACCCTGAAGGCAAGGCAAAGGTAGAGGTGCGTCGCTTCACCAAGGGTTTCTTGCATGGGAAGGCTTACATCTCCTTGGCTCCTGGAATGGAAGGAGTGTTAGCCGGCTCCAGCAACATGACTTATGCAGGCCTCAAATTGAATGCAGAACTCAACCTTGGGTACCCAGCAGGGGATCAGGCTAATGGTGCAAAAGTTGTTGAGTGGTTCAATGAGTATTGGGAGCAATCAGAGCCTTATGACTTGGCTGCAGTTTATGAAGCTACTTGGGCCCCTCACTCTCCTTGGGAGGTCTTCCTCAAAATGCTTTTGGAGCTATATGGCTCAGTGCTAGAGGAAGAGCGTCCTGCTGCCAGCACATTTGACCTGACAAGCTTCCAGTTAGATGGAATTGCCAGAATGAAACGCTTACTGGAAGAGCATGGCGGGGTTCTTGTTGCCGACGAGGTTGGTCTTGGAAAGACCTACTTGGCTGGTGAGGTTATCCGTGACGCCACCGATGAACGTCGTCAAAGGGTCCTCATTATTTGTCCTGCGGCACTTCGAAACAGCATGTGGGAGCCATTCCTAAGCAAGCACGGCTTTCGTCTGACCGATGTGATGTCTTATCAGGAAGTCAGAAGCAAAATGGATCCCGATCATCATGACCATCACAAGTTTCTGAACGAAGTGCGTGATTATGCAATGGTGGTGGTCGATGAGGCGCACAATCTAAGGAACTCCTCAGCTGATCAATCCAAAGCGATAGATCGAGTGATTTTGGAAGGCAAGTATCCGAAGAAAGTCGTACTGCTTACTGCTACGCCAGTAAACAACTCTCTCTCAGACCTGGACACTTTGATCCGATACTTCATCAGAGATGATGCGAAGTTTGCCAATTTGGATATTCCGAGCATTCGCAAATACATCAAGAATGCCCAGGACATGGATCCTGAAAACCTAACGCCCGATCACCTGTTTCAGCTCATGGACCAAGTAGCTGTTCGAAGAACCAGGAAGTTCGTAAAGGAGTTCTACCCAAATGACTCCGTCAAGAATCCAAAAGGCGAGCTGGTACCGATCAAATTCCCAACCCCAAGGGTCAGACGCATCGACTACGACCTCAGTGACGCTGGAGAGGCACTGGTTCGGGCAGTGCTTGATGCCCTGTATTTAGATGAGAAGGAAGATCTTTGGTCCGCCTACTCGACCGCCAAGGCCGATCCTAAGAAACTGATGCTGGCCAGATATACCCCGAGTCGATACCTCAGGCAGGCAGGTGGAGTAGAGAAGATTCAGATCCAAAACGCGGGTCTTCTCAGAAGTGCACTATTGAAGAGGCTAGAAAGCTCGGCTCGCGCTTTGAGCTTTACGCTCGAGACTCTGTGTTTTTCGCACAAGAAATTCTTACAAGGCATCGACGCCGGATTTGTGCTTGAAGGTGAAGCTCTTCGTGGCTGGGTCTCCTCGGAATCTGAAGACCTAGAAGAGGCATTGGCAGAGCTGGACGAAAAGGCTTTGCAAAAGGCTCGCCCGGTTTCGGATTACTACATTGATGCATTGAGGGCCGACGCCGAGTCCGATCTTCTTCTCCTTGACGAATTGAAGGGGCTAGCCGAAGCAGCGCTTGCGGTGAGCGATCCCAAATTCGATGCCCTGTCTGCCCAACTAGAAAAACTAGCGGCAGATGCCAAGCGACCTCACCCCTCTGGCGTGAGTGAGGGAGACAGGCGCAAAGTAATCATTTTCTCGACCTACTCAGACACGGTGATCGATGTCCATGAACGCCTAGCTGCACTGATGAAGCAGAAACCCCTGACGGCTATTAGTGCCTACGATGGGCGAATTGCCGAACCCCAATTCGGCGCTTACAAGTCCGTGCACAAGGCTGGCAAGTCTGGTGGTGTAGATCAGGGCGGACGAGCGCATACCATCGAGAGTTTCGCCCCAAAAACCGCCAGTCGTTTTAACGATGACGGAGAACCTACGGGTGAAGATAAGTTCGACATATTGATAACAACCGATGTACTTGCTGAGGGTGTAAACCTTCAACAGGCTGGACAGATTATAAATTACGACCTGCCTTGGAACCCAATGAGGATCGTTCAGAGGCACGGTCGCGTAGACAGATTGTTCAGTGAACATGAAGAGGTTCATCTGGGCCTATTCTTCCCAGCCAAGCACCTGGACGAGATGCTAGGGCTCCAGCAGACTCTTGAGAGAAAGCTTGCCCAGGCTGAGGCCGCTGTAGGTGCAGCTAACGTCCTTCCGGACCGCGACTCAACCGCAGACGTTATCTTCCACGATCCAGCCAACATCGAGAAAGAATTTGAGGATCTGCTTGAAAAGGGAGCAGCGGGCTCTGCGATGTCTGGAGAGGAATTCAGAAGAAGGCTATTCCAGGCACTGAACAACTTCAAAACTCTTCAAGATCAGGTGAAGCATCTCCCCTATGGAGCGGGAAGCGGTTTTGTAAACCCGAAAGCTAAGAGCAACGGATACGTTTTCTGCGTCAAAATCGCCAATCACAAGGATCCTTGGTTCCGATATGTCAGGGCGAATGATGATTGGTCGATTGCCCTTCAGGAGGGTAAGCCCCTGATTCAGGAAGAGCACCTTTTCAGCCTCACCATGGCAGATCCGCGCGATCCAAACATGTCTAGAGAACTCCCAGAACTCGCTTTCCAAGGAGCTTTCGACGCCTGGAAGGTGGCGCAGCAATCTATTCACGAGACCTGGATGAAACTCACCGATCCGAACAACATTCAGGCAGAACCGCCAAAGTCTTTCCTGGACGCTGCCGCGGTTGTGAAGAAGAAGGGACACACGTTGGGGGCGTTGCTCCAAGAGAGCGCTCTTCGAAGGTTAAGAAGCGTCCCAAGTCATCGTGTGGCAAGGGCTATGCGCACCATCCTGAACTCGGATAAAGCGGACGAGGACCTCTTATCTTCAATAATCGAGCTGCTCGATGCAGAAGGAATTCAGCCAGCACCCGAACCTAAGCCGCTTGATGAGGTGAACATTTCAGAAGTTCGGCTGGTCGCGTGGATGGCAGTTTCTAAAGCAGTGTGACTTTATGGGCCCTATCGATTTACTGACGTTAGTTCTGCTTAGTTTCGCAATGTGCTGGCTGTATTTCAGGCGTCACAAGCTGCGTATCAAGCACCTCCCTCCTACAACCGAATCGCCTTCACACTCTGAGACGGAAGTATCCGATGAGGTGCTCTCTGAACCCACAGGCGACTCAATCGAAGTCGAAGCGGAATCCCCTGACATTTCGCTCCCCACCTCAGAGTATGAAGAAATCCTGGTTGAAACGGAAGAGACTCCCGAGCTTTCTCAGCTGCTGTCGACTCGAGAAGTTTATTTGGAGATCTCAGAACCGGATCGTTTTGAACTGCAAATCCCGCAAACGCAAAATCGGATTGTTACGCGGTCCACTAAGGGTGACGGGCGAACCAGAGAAACCTGGGTTGGTGAAATGAAGTGGCCGCCGGAGAAGGAGGCAAGGGCCTTGCATCAATTGGGCAGGGGATTGAGCCCACAAGCCATAGCAATTGAACTGAAAGTTGATCTAAAGGACGTCGTTTACCTAGCAGCCAGAAAGATTTATAAATGTGAGGGAGATCTTGAATCTACCGTTTTTGCCTTTAAAGATAGAAGGCGTTGGTCCAAATCGGACCTGGAGCTCCTCAAGAGACTACGCGCCGAAGGCCAGTCTGTATCCGCAATCTCTCTCGAGCTTGGCAGGACTCAGTTGGCTGTGGTTTGGCAACTTTTGGAGCGAGGGGCCTAAATTTGACCCCCTAGTCCTTTGTGGACGGGGTTTCTCCTGGGCAAGAAACTCAACTTGAACGTCTAAGGGAATGTATTTCCAGTCAAGAAGCTCAGGTGCTTCCGAGTCACTACCTCGTTGGCAAGTATCCCAGCCGGCTGGCAGAAAAGTATTTGCAAAACCAGACTCCACCTGGTGAAAAGAGATTCCAATGAATAAGATAAGACTTATGTCTAGACCCGGTGCCCTCACTCAAGATTTGGCAAATCGCAACTATTCAAGCTGGGTGAACTTTCACGAAGCATTGATCCAATTGCGTATTGCAAAGGGTCTCACCCAGGCCGATGTTGCTCACGAGCTCGGCATCTCGCAGTCGGCCGTCTCACAGTTTGAATCGCTGAACAGACTGCCAAATCTCCAAACTGTCTTTTTGTATGCGCTGGTTGTTGGTGCGAAGTTGGACTTCTCCATTTCGGAGAGTTAGAAATCTACGGGGCCTCATCGGTCTAACCTTGAGCTGTGATCTCCCAAGCCACCCGCGCCCGCAATGCCCTATGGATGACCTTCCTAACCATGGGCATTGTGTCTATGGCTTGGGTTCCTAGAATCCCTGAGATCAAAGAAGCCAATGGTCTTTCGGATACTCAGTTCGGTTTGGTTCTAATAGCCAGCTCCGTTGGAGCAATCTTTGGAGCTCAGCTTTCGGGTAAGGCAGTGCACAGATTTGGTTCTAGAACGGCCATGTATTTCTCGGCTGTGTTTGTGCCGGTGGGTGTAATCATCATGGGTCTAAGCACCACACCTTTGGTATTGGTGCTTGGTTTGTTTGTAATGGGGTTTAGCTACTCAACACTTGATGTTGGGGGTAATGCCCAAGCTGTTGCTATTGAGAAGCATCTCAACAAGAGATACATCGCCTCCTTCCACGGGATGTGGAGCGTGGGGACATTGGCGGTAACTGTTTTTGGTGGCGTTGTTGCCTATGTGTTGACTCCATCACAGAACCTTTTGGTTGTTGCTGCCTACGGCTTTATAGCTTTTGGGTTATCTGCTGTTCGCCTATTGCCTCCAACTCTTGATGGTCACCAGGGCGAGGGAGAGCAGAAGACTGGATCTTCTGTGCCATGGTTTGCAGTTGCGGTAATCCCACTTTGGTTTGCAGGTATTGGGTCAGCGGCTTCCTTTATTGCTGAGGGGTCGGCGGCTGACTGGGGAGCACTGCTACTGCGTGACTTTATGGATATCGACAAAGGTTTCAATGCATCTGCGTTTGCAACCTTTGCCCTTGCCATGATCCTGTCTCGCTTCTTGGGAGATCGCTGGCTTGAGAAGTGGGGCCCATACCTGGTGGTCAGAGTGCTGGGGATTGTCGGTGGTTTGGTTTGGGGAGCATCGATACTGGTTGGTGTTTGGCTCAGCGATTACAGCCCACTTGCTGCACTGATAGTTGTGAATACAGGCTTCTTCTTTGCCGGTATTGCCATTGGACCGATGTTCCCAGCCTTCATTCTTGGTGCTGCCAACCTCAAGGGCGTGGCCCCTTCGGTTGGCATCGCCAGAGTCGGTGTTATTTCAATTGCCGCCTACTTCGTGGGACCAACCTTTGTTGGCGTGCTATCAGATCAGGTGACATTGCCCTGGGCGATGATGTATCCAGCTGCGGCCCTAGTTTTGGCTGGTTATCTGTCTAGAACTCTGAGGGGTCTTCAGCTATCCGAATAGCTCAGGCAAGGTCTTTGTCCAAGCTGCTCTAACCTCGTTGAGGTTCAGATCTGCTAGGTCTTGGAACTCGATCATGCCTGACTTATCGGTAACACCAATTCTTAGAACCGGCACTCCTCTTGCTTCACAAAGAGCCTGGAACTTCACATCGTCTTCTCTTCCAACGCTCACGATCACTCGTGACTATGGCTCTTAGAAAAGCGCTGCAGTTAGATCTAAGTTGTCGCGCTCCATCAACTCAGAGAGCCAGATTCTTGCTCCAACATTGAATCGAAGCGAAGCTTCGATTAGAGCAACACCG